>JAEEGJ010010456.1_pt1 | contig 24140 bp, 19 predicted proteins | sample 8958761 | NCBI WGS metagenome assembly JAEEGJ01 (sample SAMN16246546, study PRJNA631951) | gut metagenome | biome: gut microbiome; feature: rumen; material: RS-attached | host: Bos | place: Iran: Karaj | collected 2018-10 | reverse complement strand
CATCTGATTCTGTGTGGTATCTTCCACCATCAGGATACGCTTTCCGTAGAGATGTCTGGAAATATTCCCGTCCTCTAAGTGGATCTGTCCGCTTTCAACGCGGCTCATATTCAAAATGTTGTTAATGATGGACATCAGCTCTTTGGTATATGAGGACATGCCACCAAGAGATTCCTTAACGGTTCCCATGTCATTGCTGTTTTTGGCAAAACCAATAAGGTTACCGAGGTTTCTTAAGGGCTCCCGCATGTAGTTGGCCATCTTGTTGACAAAGATGAATTTCTCGCGGTTTGCATTCTCAATCTCCAGCCTGGTACTCTCGGCCTGGGTAATTCTCTTTTTATTATTGGCGATCTCTCTTGCAAGAAGGAGAACTATCAAAACTGCAATTATCAGGAATACACATAGCACAAGCCACAGGTAATTTCTAAGAAAATATCTCAAAGTGAAGGCGTTCATATTCTCAGAATAACGGAAGGCAATGTTCTGAGCATAATCACTTCCAAGAATACCTATACCTCTGTTTAAGAGTTTTAAGAGTCCGTGGTTACCGATCTTAACACCCAGGTTGGTATCGTCTTTGTGGTAGAGCTGAAGGAAAGAAAGATTGTCATAATCTCCTTTCTTCATAATGCTGTTGGTACGAAGACCGTTTACGGTTGTATAGGAAACCTCTCCGTTCTCAACTGCCTGAAGGCATTCTTCGATGGAATCGTACATCTGAACCCTGGAGTCGGGATAATTGTTCATTACATAGTAATACTGAAGCTTGTTGTTCTTGTTTACCGCAAAATCAGAGAGATTACTGTCAAAATGCTTGGAATTGTAAACAATGTCGGTAAGGGATGAGGTAACGGGATTGGACAATAACAGTCCGTCTTCCTCTGAGTAGAACAAGCCTCCGCCCACAGGGAAAGCCACGTCAATATCACCGCTGCTGACAGCATTAACCATATCGTCGTAGTTATCATAGCCCTGATAGCCAAACTGAACAGTATCGATTCCAAGCGCCCTGAAAATCTCAGGAAACAGATCTTTTACCATGCCGGTAGGCTTACCGCTCCTATCGGTATCACTATATGGAAGATAATTATTTAAGTAGCCGATCTTAAGCTCATTGTTTTCAGCAAGCCAGTCGTATTCTGAAGTTGTAAAGGCTCTGCTTGATAAAGCTGTAAGGTAATACTGGTTTCTTAAATAACTGAGGTAATCGGGATTGTCGGCAAAAAGCTGGCTCTGGGCCTGATTAAGGTCATCTAAAAGGTCAGGTCTGTTCTTGTTTACGCAGAGGTAATAGTCGGATCCTCCGAAGGAATAAAGAACCTCGGCGTGATATCTGTCGTAAATTCCATCGATCTCGGCGGCGATCACATCCACCTCTTTTTTGTCAAAGGCATCAAGAAGCTTCTCGTAGTCATTAAAGAGAACCACGTTGGCTGTGATATTCTCTTCGCTAAGATAGTTGTTAAGGGTCGTAACAATGGCTGAATCCAGAACTCCGATAGTTCTGTCGTTTAAAGAAGAAGGACTTACGGTTAGCGAGAAATCATTTTCGTGCTTAACTATTCCGTAACTCTCAGAACCCATGGCCCTGTCGGGATAAAGAATCTGTCCGTCTCGCTCTTCTGTATAGGCAAGACCGGCCACCAGGTCCACTTCTCCGTCAAGGAGCATGTTGTAAATGGTCACAAAATCGCCGTATACATACTCATATTTCCAACCGGTATATTCGGAGAGCTTACGATAATACTCGTAGGAATAGCCTTTTTTGACCGCGTCATCCGATGCTCCGTCCTGAAAGGCCTCGTTCTGATAATAGCCTACTCTCACTGTTTTAGGATCGTTGTCTGATGAAGCTTTAGCCCGGATCGGGCAAAAACTGTTTATTAGAATTATCCCCATAAGGAATAAAGAAATTATTTTTTTGGCTGTTTTATACATAGTAATTAACCTCAAAGTATTCCATTTATCATAATAACATATTAAAAATTTTCTGCAATTTATATTCGTTGATTTTTAAAACGGCCTGCATTATAATCATAGGGATTGTCATCAGACACTTATTTGCATTATTAATAAGTAAATATATGAGGTTTATTTATGATTTCTAAAGATTACACACTTGGTATTGATATCGGTTCAACCACTGTCAAGGTGGCCCTTCTGGACAAGGACAGAAACATTGTATTTTCTGATTACAAGAGGCATTTTGCCAATATCCAGGAGACATTGGCTGAGCTTCTTTCAGAGGCTAAAGAGAAATGCGGAGCCATTACTCTTCATCCTGTGATCACAGGTTCAGGCGGACTTACACTGGCCAAGCACCTTGATGTTCCTTTTGTTCAGGAGGTTGTAGCGGTATCTACTTCACTTAAAGCTCTCGCACCTAAGACTGATGTGGCTATCGAGCTTGGCGGTGAGGATGCCAAGATCATTTATTTTGAAGGCGGCAACGTTGAACAGCGTATGAATGGTATCTGCGCCGGCGGTACAGGTTCCTTCATCGACCAGATGGCTTCTCTTCTTCAGACTGACGCTTCGGGTCTTAACGATTACGCCAGAGATTACCACTCTCTTTACACCATCGCTGCAAGATGCGGCGTTTTTGCAAAATCAGATATACAGCCTCTTATCAATGAGGGAGCTACCAAGGAGGACCTTGCGGCTTCTATCTTCCAGGCTGTTGTAAACCAGACTATTTCAGGTCTTGCCTGCGGTAAGCCCATCCGCGGCCATGTTGCATTCCTGGGCGGTCCTCTTCACTTTCTGGATCAGCTCAAGGCTGCTTTTGTCCGCACTCTTAACCTGGATGAGGAGCATACAATTGAGCTTGATAATTCACACCTTTTTGCTGCTATCGGTTCAGCATTAAATGCCAGCGAAGAGACCTCTTATTCCATGGATGAGATGGTAGACAAGCTCTCCGGCAAGATCGTTATGGAGGCCGAGGTTTCCCGTCTTGATCCTCTCTTTACCAGCGAAGAGGATTATCACGCTTTCAGAGACAGACAGGATAAATATAGAGTTAAGACCAGAAAGCTTGATGATTATGTAGGTAATGCTTTCCTTGGTATCGATGCGGGCTCTACAACAACTAAGTGTGCCCTTATCAGTGAGGACGGCGACCTTCTTTATTCCTTCTATTCAAGCAATAACGGCAGCCCTTTAAAGACTGCTATTTCTTCGATCCAGGAGATTTACAAGCTGATGCCCGAGGGTGTCAGGATTTCAAGAGCCTGCTCCACAGGTTATGGTGAGGCTCTTCTTAAGTCTGCCCTCTTATTGGATGACGGCGAGGTTGAGACCATTGCTCACTACAATGCTGCAGCCTTCTTTGATCCCAAGGTTGACTGTATCCTCGATATCGGCGGACAGGATATGAAGTGCATTCATATCAAGAATAATTCCGTTGATTCTGTTCAGCTCAATGAGGCATGCTCATCAGGCTGCGGTTCATTTATCGAGACCTTTGCCAAGTCCCTTGATTACAGTGTTCAGGATTTTGCCAAGGTTGCTCTTTATGCCAAGTCTCCTGTTGATCTTGGAACCCGCTGCACCGTATTTATGAATTCAAGAGTTAAGCAGGCTCAGAAGGAAGGGGCTGATGTTGCCGATATTTCTTCAGGTCTTGCTTATTCCGTTATTAAAAACGCCCTCTTTAAGGTTATCAAGGTTTCAGATGCCAAGGACCTTGGAGAGCACATCGTTGTTCAGGGCGGAACCTTCTACAATGATGCTGTACTCAGAGCCTTTGAGATCATTTCAGGCGCTGAGGCCATCAGACCTGACATTGCAGGTATCATGGGTGCATTTGGTGCTGCTCTTATCGCAAGAGAGAGATTTAATGAAACTGAAAATTATAAGACAACCATGCTCTCTATTGATCAGATCAATTCACTTCAGTACTCTACCAGCATGACGACCTGCCAGGGCTGCACCAACCACTGCCGTCTCACCATCAACAAGTTCACCGGCGGACGTCAGCACATTTCAGGTAACAGATGCGAAAGAGGTATCGGCAAGGTTAAAAATGCCGACAATATTCCTAACCTCTATGACTATAAATACAAGAGAATATTCGGTTACGAGCCCCTTTCACCCGATAAGATGACAAGAGGAACCGTGGGCATTCCCAGGGTACTAAATTTCTACGAGAACTATCCCTTCTGGTTTACATTCTTTACCAAGCTGGGATACAGAGTTGTTCTCTCACCCAGATCAACACATCAGATCTATGAGCTTGGAATTGAGTCTATCCCCAGTGAGTCCGAGTGCTATCCTGCCAAGCTTTCACACGGCCACGTGGAATGGCTTATCAGACAAAAGGTAGATTTCATCTTCTACCCCGGACTGTTTTATGAGAGAGAGGAGGTTGAAGGCGCAACCAATCACTACAATTGCCCTATCGTTACATCCTACTCCGAGAACATCAAGAACAATGTTGAGGCTATCACAGGCGGCGAAGTTAAGCTCCGCAACCCCTTCATGGCCTTTACCAATATCGGAACAGTTACAGATGCTCTTGTAAAAGAGTTTTCCGAGATCCCTGCTGATGAAGTTATTGCAGCAGCCAAGGACGGATGGGAAGAAATGGCCGTTGCCAGAAGAGACATTCAGATCAAGGGTGAAGAAACCCTTAAGTGGATGGAGGAAAATGGCAAGCACGGTATCGTTCTTGCCGGAAGACCTTACCACGTTGATCCCGAGATCAACCACGGTATCCCGGATATGATCTGCTCCTACGGCGTTGCTGTTCTTACAGAGGATAGTATTTCACACCTTGGTAAACCTGAGCGTCCTCTTATCGTATCAGACCAGTGGATGTATCACTCAAGATTATATGCCGCTGCTCACTATGTAAGGACCAGAGACGATCTTGACCTTATCCAGCTCAATTCCTTCGGATGTGGTCTTGACGCTGTTACTACAGATCAGGTTAACGATATCCTTTCAGGTTCAGATAAGATTTATACCTGCCTTAAGATCGATGAGGTTAACAGCCTTGGAAGCGCAAGGATTCGTGTAAGATCACTTCTTGCAGCCATCCGGGTTCGTAAGCAGAAGAATCAAAAGAGGACCATCAGGACCACTGAGAACAACAGAGTTCTCTTCACAGAGGAGATGAGAAAGAACTACACTCTCCTGTGCCCTCAGATGTCTCCTATTCACTTTGACATTTTGGAGCCCGCATTCTCAGCATGTGGTTATAACTTTGTCGTTATGCAGAACGACAACAGACATGCCATTGATATGGGTCTTAAGTATGTAAACAATGATGCCTGCTATCCTTCTCTCTGGGTTGTTGGTCAGATCATGGATGAACTTCATTCAGGCAAGTATGACCTTAACAGGACTGCCGTTATCATGTCCCAGACAGGAGGCGGCTGCAGAGCTACCAACTATGTAGGCTTTATCAGAAGAGCCCTTAAAAAGGCCGGTATGGAACAGGTTCCTGTTGTTTCACTTAACCTCTCCAAGCTTGAAGCCAACCCCGGCTTCCATATCAATCTTGAGATGCTTGAGAGAGCAGCCTACGGCGCACTCCTCGGAGATATCTTCATGAGATGCGTATACAGAATGCGTCCTTACGAGAGGATTCCGGGTTCAGTTAATGCCTGCCATGCTAAGTGGCTTGAGAAGGCCAAGGAATTTGTTACTGCCAAGCACATGAGCTTCTTCAAGTTCCAAAAGCTCTGTAAGGATATTATTGAAGACTTTGACAGAATTGAGATCACCGATCAGGTTAAGCCAAGAGTCGGTGTTGTAGGTGAGATCCTTGTTAAGTTTGCACCTGCGGCCAATAACCACCTGGTTGATCTTCTTGAGGCTGAGGGAGCTGAGGCTGTTGTTCCCGATCTTATAGACTTTATGCTCTACTGCTTCTACAACCAGATTTATAAGGCTCAGGAGTTTGGTACCTCCAAGAAGACAGCTTCTCTTATGAAGGTTGCGATCTGGGCTATTGAAAAGTTAAGAAGCGGTGCCATCAAGGCATTTAAAAACAGTGTTCACTTTGATCCGCCCACCAATATCTATGATATTGTGGAGTATGCTAAGCCTATCGTATCCATTGGTAATCAGACCGGTGAGGGATGGTTCCTTACAGGAGAGATGGTTGAGCTTATCAAGGAAGGTGCTAACAATATTGTCTGCACACAGCCCTTTGGCTGTCTTCCCAACCACGTTGTCGGTAAGGGTGTTATCAAACAGATGCGTCACCTTTATCCCGGCTGCAACATCGTTGCAATTGACTATGATCCCGGTGCATCTGAGGTTAACCAGCTCAACAGAATCAAGCTCATGCTCTCAACTGCCCAGAACAAGGTAAGAGAGAATCAGCAGGAAAAAGCAATCTCATAAAACCACAATAAAAAAGCGCTACGACCGGAAATCGGCCGTAGCGCAATATTTGTATGTTCAATTATTTAAGCTTGGCGTTTAGACGTTCAATGGCATCCTCATGTCTCTGAATGGCATAGGTAGCAGATTTGATCTTTAACTCGGTAGCCATCTTCTTCTCATGGATGTCATTACTCTTGTTGTAATAATCCAATATGTCTTCATCTCCTACCTCAAGGAAATGATCGGCGATACATCCTGGAAGTACGAATTTCTTCACTACATCTTTGAATTTTACTTCGATGTATTTTCCATCCTGAGATGTAACAACACCGTCGCCAAATTTCTTGTGGGAGACCTTAATTTTAACCGCAGACCTACTGCCAAGGGCTTCCTCTTCTTTTTCAAGGGCATCAAGCTCAGCCTTAAGGGATTCCTGCTCAGCCTTAAGTTCCTCTATCTGCTTGGCATTCTCATCAAGCATTTCTTTGGTCTTCTTAGTGGGTTTTTTCTTGAGTTCAGAGGACTTTGACTCAACGTCATCGTTTTCCAGATTAAGGGGCATAAGCGTTCTCCTTTGAATGAAAAATTAACGACTTAACATATATATTTTAACTTATAAAAAATAAAATTACAACTCTGTCGTCTCTCCTCCCTTGAGCTCAACTATTTTTTCATCAACCAAAAACCATACGCTGTTTGCATTGGGATTGTAAGCAAAATCCCCGTTAACAGAGACTTGTACCCTGCTGACCGCATCCAGGTAATCTACGATTTCGATATTGGTGGCATACCAAATATCCGATTTGTTTCCAATCTTTTTAGAAAATTTTTCGATTATATTCCAGTTATCATCCCTGTCAAATTCATAGCTGTGTCCCCATACATATAACAGGTAATTGTACTGGGTTTTATGAGCCTTTATGAAATCCTTGTAAAGGTCCTCAAACTCAGCATCTCCATGTCTGCAGGTGGGATTCCATCTGAGGAAATCCGAGGGCAGATCGTAGTTAAAGGTAGAATGAACGGTTCTCGCGTGCCTTATTCCGCAGCTCTTAAGAACATCCACCACCTCATCCGAGTAGGAGCCGTTGGGATAAGCAAGACCTCTTACTGTATAGCCCATAACCTCTTCCAGAGCTCTTCTGTCCTCAATAACCTGTCTTACTATCTGCTCTCTGGGGCATCTTGCAATAGTGGGGTGAGTTACGCTGTGGCATGCAACCTCATGTCCCTTATAGACCTTCTTGTACTCGGAAAGGGGAATCCTCTCATCGTAGGCATTCTTAAAGGGGTTCTTTTCAAGTCCGGAATTTACGTTGAAGGTTCCCTTGATGCCATACTCATTTAAAAGGCTGACAAGCCTCTTATCCGGAATCTTGCCGTCATCATAGCTGAGTGTAAGAACCTTATGTTTCCCCTCAGGGAAAGTACTGTAGATCTTTCTTAGTTTTTTTGACTTAGGCATAACGTCCCCCTTTGTCTTTACTGAAGCTTCTTGGTAAGATCCTTGGATGCCAGTGTTCTCTTTTCCTCATCGAGGATCTGTCCCCATTTATAAGGTGTGTTCTGATATACGTAATAGTTAAGCCAGTTGGAGTAAAGGTTGTTGGCATGGCCTCTCCAGACAAGATCCGGCTTCTGGTTTGGATCATCATCGGGATAATAATTTATTGGCATGTCAATCTTAAGACCCTTGTCCATATCCCTGTGGTATTCGATATCAAGGGTGAGTCTGTCGTACTCGGCGTGACCCATGGCAAATATCTGGCTTCCCGATCTGTTCATGCAAAGGAAAACGCCGGCAATCTTGGATTCAGCCAGAACAACCAGGTCCTCACAGGCATGGATCTTGTCAGCCGGAGTCTCGGTATGTCTTGAATGAGGCATCATAAATACGTCGTCAAAGCCTCTTACAAGGGGCACTTTCCTGTTCATGACTCTGTGCTGGTAAATACCAAATCTCTTGGAATCAAGCGGTGCCTTGTCGATGCCGTAATGATAATAAATTCCGGCCTGTGCTCCCCAGCAAATATGGAATGTGGAGGTCACGTTGGTCTTGGACCATTCAAAGACCCTGCAGAGCTCGTCCCAATAATCAACCTCTTCAAAACGCATCTGCTCCACAGGAGCACCGGTGATGATAAGGCCGTCATAGGTGTTTTCCTTGAGCTCATCAAAGGTATTGTAGAATTTATTCAAATGGTTCGGAGATGTATTGCTTGAATGATGGGAACTCATCTGCATAAAAGAAACATCTATCTGCAGAGGTGTGTTGGACATGGATCTTAAAAGCTGAAGCTCCGTATCCTCCTTGAGCGGCATGAGATTCAGGATACAGATCTGCAGAGCTCTGATATCCTGATGCATAGCCCTGTTCTCATCAACTACGAATATATTTTCCTTTTCCAGAATGTCCCTGACGGGAAGATCGTTTTGAACTTTGATTGGCATTGTACTTTGGCTCCCCTAACTTTTTTCTTATTTTATCATAAGTAAAAATTCTTGTTCATCAATTACGCGAATACCAAGCTCATTTGCTTTGGTAAGCTTACTGCCTGCAGCTTCTCCGGCAAGGACAAGGCTGGTCTTTTTGGATACGCTACCCGAGGCCTTTCCGCCGTTTTTAACGATAAGCTCCTCTGCTTCTTTCCTTCCGAGGGTCGGAAGCGTTCCGGTAACGACAATTGTCATGCCCTGCAGCTTATCAGAGGCTCCTTCATCCTTAACCGCCTTGGTATTTACTCCCAAAGCCTTCATTCCGTCCAGGATCGAAAGATTCTTCTCATCGTGGAAGAAGTCGTAAAGATCTGAAGCTGTGGTCTCTCCGATATCCGGAATTGACAGAAATCCGTCCTTGGTGACCTTGGCAAGATCTGATATGTCTTCAAAATGCTTCATGATCTCTCTTGCTGTGGATTTACCTACATTTCTTATGGCAAGACCTGTTAAAAGCCTTACAGGATCATTTTCCTTGGACTTTTCTATTTCTGCAAGAAGCTTGTCTGTATTCTTCTCTTTGCCGATAAGCCCCTTCTCAATGAGCTCATCTCTGTGTTCCTTGAGCTTGTAGATATCGCCGTAGCTCTCAAGGTAGCCCTCTTTGACCAATGTATCTACAAGTGTATCACCAAGACCCATGATATTCATGGCATCTCTTGAAGTAAAATAGGCAATTGTTCTTGTAATCTGGGCAGGACATGTGGGATTGATGCAGCGAATATCAGCTGTATCTTCCTCTCTTACAAGATGACCGCCGCAGACAGGGCATCTGTCGGGAGCAACATAAACGGTTTCAGGCTCCTTGACGCAGCCGTTAAGCTTAGGGATGATCTCTCCGCTCTTAAAGAGCTTATAATGACCGCCTATGCCGATCTTCCTATCTGTTATGTAATCCTGATTGTGAAGGGTTGCCCTGGAAACGCTGGTACCGCACAGCCTTGCAGCCTTGCCGGTCTCTGCATCGTGAAAGCTTCCGGTGAAGGTGAGCTTACCTGTCCTGCCAACGTCTACAAGAATCTCATCCATGACAACGACCCTCTCCTCGGGAGGATACTTATATGCAATATGGCCGCTTGAATACTTGCTGCCTGCAGGGAAATCATCTCTCCATTCAGTGTTGTCAACCTTAACTACAGCGCCGTCGAGATCAAACTCAAGCTCGCTTCGCATCTCGCCTATGGCATCAATTGCATCTACAACCTCATCGGCTGTCAGGCACTTTTTGTGCCACACAACCTTAACCCCGGCCTTTTCAAGAATATCAAGGCCTTCGCAGTGAGATGCCTTGATCTCTGAAGGACCGTCCTGAATATTAAATACGAACATCTTAAGGCCACGCTTTTTGGTAATCTCGGGATCAAGCTGTCTCAGAGTGCCCGCAGCCAGGTTTCTGGGGTTTGCAGCTATCTTTTTTCCAAGGCGTTCCTGCTCACTGTTAAAGCTCTCAAAGGCCTCATGGGACATATAAACCTCGCCCCTAAGTTCAAGGTACTCATAGGGAAGATCCAGAACCTGCTTGATATCAGGTATTACAAGAGCATTGGCAGTTACATCCTCACCGATAAGACCGTCGCCTCTGGTCTCCGCCAAGGTCAGCCGTAACTTGCCGCTCTCAGGATCACGATTATATCTAAGGGACAGGCTAAGTCCGTCAATCTTCTGCTCCACGGAAAAAGCGGCTCCGGGATGCCTGTCATGTACTTTGGCCACAAAGGCCCTTACATCATCTGTATTAAAAACGTCCTCAATTGAGAGCATGGGAACGTTGTGTGTTATCTTAACTCCCGCCTCGCGCTTGGCGCTTCCGCCGATTATACGACTTGGTGAATCCGCCGCCACAAAGTCGGGGTGCTCCTTTTCAATTTCTTTTAATCTCAGCATCAGCTGATCATACTCATAGTCTGAAATCTCAGGTGTATCCTGATTATAATAAAGATCCATGTGGTGCTTTATGGTCTTTACCAGCTCGTCATACTCTTTTCTCACATCCTCGTTAGCCATTTGAAATCTCCCCATTTTCAAAATTATATATCAAAAGATAAACCGGCTGCCCGGTAGAGCTTTGCCATTTCGTCCTGAGACAGCTCTTTATACTCACCGGGTTTAAGATCATAGTCAGACAGCTGAACCGTCATGACCCTGATCCTCTTAAGGCTCTTAACCTCATATCCAAGCTCTGAACACATCCTCCTGATCTGCCTGTTAAGCCCCTGGGTCAGGATTATGTCAAAAGAGCTGTCATCAAGCCTCTTAACCGTGCATGGCCTTGTGGTCTGTCCCAGGTCCTTTAAATGAACGCCATCCTGCATTTTCTTTATAAAGCTGTCAGTAACGGGCTTATCAACGCAGACAATGTATTCCTTTTCGTGCTTGTTGGCACCCTTCATCATGGCCTGAATAAGATCCCCATCATCCGTCATGATAAGAAGCCCCTCGGAGTCCTTATCCAGGCGCCCCGCATAGGTAACTCTTTCAGGAAAAGAAATATCGTCAATGACAGTTCTCTCGGCATGGACATCTCTCTCGGTGCAGACAACGCCCACAGGCTTGTAATAAGCAAGGCATACATGCTGAGTCTTGATATTAAGAGCCTTGCCGTCAAGCTCCACCAGGTCCCCTTCCGAAACATCCTGTCCCTGATCGGGAATCTGCCCGTTAACCTTGATCCTGCCCGATGCTATTAACTTGTCTGCCTCTCTTCTGGAGCAAACTCCGCAGGAGGCTATAAATTTATTTAGTCGCATTTACGCTGCTCCAAGATATAAAAAAAGAACGGTTCAGGAATCCCGGACCGTTCTGTCCCTGCTGATCGTCAAATATCCGACAACTTTGGTATAGCATCAAGTCTGATGATACAGTCGCAGTTCTCCTTGACGTGAGCAATCACATTCTTGTTGGTAGCCTGGAAGTGACCAAACTCATATGCCATTGTAAAAAGTGAAGCGAAGGACTTGGGATCCTCACTTCGTCTGAACAGATCAAGATAGTACTTGCCGTCACTCTGATGCTTGTACAAAGCGCTTCCAATGTTCAGATTCTTGGGAGCCTTCTTGCTAAATTCTATAACAGTTCTAAGGTCATTAAAAGCAAACATGCACTCATGGAAATTGAGGCGCTTTGCATTGGCTTCATATTCTGCTGCAGCCTTACCGGGTGTGGCCTTAGGGGCGTAATTGGTAATCTTGTCAGCCTTCTTTTTGGTGCTGTCTATTGAAGCATCCTTGTTAAGAGACACCTTGTCTGAGCCTTCCTGTGTAGCGCCTTTGGTCTCATCCAACATGTCCTTAACTGAATTTGTAAACTGCTTGAGGCTCTTTAAATACTCATTAAGTCTGTTGAGGCGCTCTTCATCTACAGAATCTCCGAGGTCCTCAAGAACTTTCTTGGGGATCTTGATCCCTGCCTTATCAGTGAGATTCTTGAGAATCTCTCCAAAGGAGGCCGATGAATTCTCTGAAAGTGTAAGAGAAATAGAATGATCCGGAAGAACAGTGATCTGCATAGGCATAAATGATCCTGTGGGCTTGTAATCCACTTCCTCTTCCGCTCTTCTCATAACCTCATGGAGAAAATCCATGGCTTCTTTTTTCTTTTCAAATAAATCTTCTAACTTGATACCCTGTTCATCCATGTCATCTTCAGTAATGATGCATGTTACGGTATCTTTATTTATTCTCTTAAATTCCATATATCTACCTTAATTATCAAACAATTGCCGTGCTTGACTATTCTATCATAATTAACAGATTCTTGGAAGACCTTCGCCGTACAATAGCCCAACCACGCGCTTTCCGCCAATTTCAGTCAGTACTGACACATTAATATTATCGTCATTTTCAGAGCTTTTTTTAACACTACCTATAATGGCAGCATTTTCGCCGTACTTAGAGCTCTTGATTATAGAAAGTGCCTTCTCGGCTTCGTTTTCGGGAACAGATAAAACCATCTTTCCTTCATTTCCCATATAAATGGGATCAAGACCAAGAATTCCGCAGAATTTTCTGACAGCATCGGAAACAGGAAGGTCCTTTTCAACAAGCTCTATGCTGCATTTAGATCCTGCAGAGAACTCATTGAGCACAGTTCCTAGACCTCCTCTTGTAACATCCCTCATGGCGTGGACATGGATTCCGCCCTTAAGAAGATTTCCGACCATATCAACCAAAGGTGCATTATCAGATACGAAGTTATTCTCAATGCCCATTCTGTGACCCAGAATTGCTGCATGATGATCACCGAGATTACCGGATAAAATGATCCTGTCCCCGTCCTGAAGCTTAAGAGGTCCGGGTACATCAAGGTCATCGGGAATAAAACCAACGCCTGAAGTATTAATGATAAGCCCCGGCTCTCCACCTTTATTTTCAATTACCTTGGTATCGCCTGTGACGATCTTAACTCCGGCCTCTCTGGCAGTCTCAGCCATGGACTTGATGATCTTATCAAGAATCTCAAGGTCAAGGCCTTCCTCAAGGACGCATCCGCAGGTGAGATACATGGGAGTTGCTCCGCTCATAAGAAGATCGTTTACGGTTCCGCACACAGAAAGCCTTCCTATGTCGCCTCCGGGAAAAATTATGGGAGTTACGACAAAAGAATCAGTGGTAACGGCCAATCTGCCGGCACCCGGTACAACCGCAGAATCTTCCATTTTATCAAGGTACTCGTTATTAAAATGCTTGGCAAACACATCGCTTATAAGATTGGAGGTTGACTCTCCGCCGCTTCCGTGGGCCATTATTACTTTGGTTATGTTCATATTCTTACCTTCTTCCGGAAATAAAATAGTTATAGCAGCTGCCCTCAGTGGAAACCATGCAGGCTCCGTGCGCGTTGTCGGGTGTGCAGGTCTTTCCAAACAAAGGACATTCATTTGGCTTTATCTTGCCAACAAGAACCTTATCGCAGCTGCAGCCCTTGGGCATATGGTCTTCATCAAGGCCATAGCTTCCTGCGTCAAACTGCTTATATTCATCTCTGAGTATCATGCCTGAGCCCGGTATCTTGCCCATTCCTCTCCAGGAGGAGTCTGATACTTTAAAGTACTTATTTACTGTATCTAAAGCCTTAAGATTACCTTCTTCCGTCACAATCTCAGGATAGAAGTTCTTATAGCCTGCTGTCCCTTTCATCTTAACAAGTGCATAGATTGTAAGAAGGAGCTGCTTCCCTTCAAAGCCCGATACCACGAAGGGTATATTCAGCTCTTTGGCAAGGTTTCTGAAAAGACCTCCGCCTGTCACAGCTGAAACGTGTCCCGGAGCTATGAATCCGTCGATATTGCCTGCATTACCTACAACCCAGCGAATAACCTCCGGCATGCTCTTAAGGGATGTTAAAAGCTTTAAATTATTAATGCCATCCTGTATAGCCTTTTCGATAACAAGGGCATAAACAGGCGTTGTGGTCTCAAATCCAATGGCGGCAAAGACATAGTTTGTGGCAGGATTCTCCTTGGCAAGAGTAACAGTCTCCATGGGTGAATACACCATTTTGACATTTCCGCCGTCAGCCCTTGCATCTGCCAGGGACTTGGCAGTACCTCTTACTCTTATGAGATCACCAAAGGTCAGGACACAGGTGCCCGGGATCATGGACAGCTCAACAAGCCTGTCTATGACCGCAGTAACAGTCACGCAGACGGGGCATCCGGGCCCTGAGATCAGTTTGATCTTGGGAGAAAGCATGGACGGGATACCGTTTTCTGAAATCGCAGCTGTATGAGTGCCGCAGACCTCCATGAGTCTGACTTCCTCGCCGTCATAATTTTTTAGTTCTTCAATTATCTTCTGTAAATCAAGGTTAGCCATTTATACGCCTATATCCTCAATCTCTCTGAAAAGTTCTTCCATCTCATCGGCAAGCTTCTCATCCATGGTCTGGATAATGCAGCCCGCGTGCACAAGGACCTTGTCTCCGACCTTTACGTCCACGAGACCTGCCTCGGCTCTTACAATATTTCCGGAAAAGTCCACAGTGGCTGTGGTGCCTTCCATCTTAACAACAGTTCCGGGTAAAGCTACACACATATTATTACTCCTGTTAAATCAATGACTTTCATATAAGAGGCCAAAGTAGGCCTGTCCTGTAGAAAGTCCTCCATCCCCTAAGGGAACTTGCATATTCCAATATACTTTGAATCCTAAATCTGTCAATGCCTTCACGGATGATGTAAGTAAGAGTCTGTTATTAAAGCATCCTCCGGAAAGACACAGATCATTTATTTTGGTTTTATCACGCATCATTACTGCCGCGCGGACCATCATGTCCTTAAGAGCCATATGAAAGCCATAAGCGATTTCCTGAACGCCATAGGCATCATTTGTCCTCAGCTTAAATATATCGGCAAATAGAGCCGTCTGATCGCAAATAAACCCATCTCGTGTCTCCTTAAGTTCGATGAAAAGACTCGGATATAAATCTTCCGGCAGATCCCGGGAATCTTTTTCAATATTCTCATCATAGAATTCAAGGGCTGCCTTCTCAAGCATTATAGCAGCTTCACCTTCATAGGTGTTGTAGCTGCAAATACCCAGGATAGAGGATACAGCATCAAACAGCCTTCCTACGCTTGAGGTATTATAGGTATTTATATTCTGCAAAAGAGCCGCCTTCAAAATCGCCTGTTTCTGGCTGTCAAGCCCGGCGCCCTCCTGTGCTTTAAGATAATCAAGGCTATCCCGGCTGCTTATAAGACCTCTTGTCAGTGCTTCATTTAGATAGCACAGGGACACAAGATTACAGTCCTTGGGAGCGTTATCGCCGCCTGTAAGCTTAATGTATGAAAGATGTCCAAGCCTGCTTTGCTTGGTTTCTTTTACATGAAGAAATTCTCCGCCCCAGATATTGTCGTCATTTCCATAGCCCGTTCCGTCAAAAGAAATACCGATGGCCTCCTTCAGGCTGTTCTCAGCCATTACCGAGTAGATGTGGGCAAAATGGTGTTGAAGGTTTATATGCTTAAGGGCCTCTTCCTTGCCCAGCTCTTTGGCAACAACTGTGGTCTTATAGGCAGGATGAAGATCCTTGACTATAAAATCGGGTTGGAATTCAAATATTCTCCTGTAATCATAGAGCAAAGCGTCATAGCCAAAGAGGTTTTTTACATTTCCCAAATCCCCAATGTACTGTGATGGCAGGATTCGCTCATTTTTCCCTAAGGCAAAAGAGCTTTTGAGATCGCCGCCAAGTGCCAGAACTGAGGGACTTTTTGAAGGTGAAACCGGCGACTTATCCATTATTACGGGTAATGGAGCAAAACCTCGCGCTCTTCTTATAAACTGCGGATACTCCTGCCCGTTTATATTAACAACAAACATTACGCTGTCATCCTGGGGCATGAGGATCTTTCTCTTGTGATAAAGTACTGCATCTACAGCTTCTAAGGCCGCAGCTCCAACTTCTCCCTGCTGATCCATAAAGGTTTCAACAAAAGCCTCATCATCAATTGTCATGGGCTCATCGGACTTATTGGCGCTGGTTACGATGAGGGGCCCCACAGCATCAGTCAGAAGCCTGTGAATTCCTGCAGATGGAAGGAAGGCACCGATATAACGGCTTCCCTTTAATACCTCATCAGGAAAAGTACAAGGCGTCTTACTGTTTAAAAGAACGATGGGCCTTGCTGAGCTTACAAGAAGCTCTTCTTCTTTAGTGCTAACATAGGCGTACTTTTTAATTTCATCTATATCTGAAAACATAAGGGCAAAGGGCTTATTCTCTCTGCCTTTAACTGTTCTTAATCTCTTAGCTGTTTCAGGTAAGGGTTTGCATACCAGCTGATAACCGGAGATGCCCTTTAAACCTATTATTCCGTTGTTTTTAAGGATCTCTGTGGCCTGACTTACTGCATCTTCACCTTGGGCAACAGGTCCTTCTCTCAGGCTCTCTGTGAGGCTCAGCATCATCTGAGGGCCGCAATCATGGCAGGAAATAGTCTGGGCAAAGTTCCTTCTTCCCTTGATCTTTACATAGTCCTCCCGGCATGAGGGGCACATATCAAAGTCAGACATGGTAGTAGTCACCCTGTCATAGGGAAGAGATTGTAATATGCTCATCCTGGGGCCACAAACCGCACAACTGATAAGGGGATAACGAAATCTCTTATTGTCGGGATCAAGCATCTCCTTCATGCAGTCAGGGCAGATTCCAATATCAGGAAGAAATACAGGAAGCTCTGCAGAGAGATCAACATCAGCGCTGTCAACAATCCTGAAAGAGTCCATACCGGCACCATTTGTCGGCAGAGCCTGCTGAGTCCGGCCGTTAGGAATTTCTTTTTCCTCTACAGACAAGATAAGAGCACCTGCAGGCCACGTGGTTCTGATGCTGTTTACGAAAGAAGCGATAGCTTCCTCAGCACCGGAAACATAAATGTCTACAGCTGCCCCAATGTTCCTTACGGAACCTGATAGCCCATATTCAGTTGCCAATTCTGAAATAAAGGGGCGATAACCAACTCCTTGTACCGCCCCTTTAACTGTTATGATCTTATCCATTTATTAATCTTAAATCTTCTTATGCCTCAGGCTTATCTTCCTTGGCAGGTGCCTGTGCAGCAGGTGCTGCCTGCTGAGCAGGTGCGTTAGCTGCAGGTGTGTTTGCTGCGGGAGCAGGAGTAGCCCCTCCCTGTGCTGCTGCGGCTGCTTTGGCTGCTGCTGCGGCTGCCGCACGTTCCTTGGCTGCCTTCATAAGAGCTTCCTGAGCAGCAATAGCCTTTTCAGACTGCTTGAAGGTTTTGGTAACCTTCTCTGAGCCGGGCTCCTGGAATCTGAGTCCCATAGAAAGAGACTTCTTGGGGCAGTTATCTACGCAGCATCTGCACTGGATGCAGCTCATGGGTCTAATGGACCATGTCTTTTCAGCCTTATCTACAGTAATGGCATGAGTAGGACACTTGATGGAACAAAGACCACAGAGAATGCAAAGATCCATATCATTCTCTACATGTCCTCTTGTTCCTTCAGGGTACTGCTTCTCTACCTTTCTGGTCTTGGGTTTGGAAAAGAGATTATGTAATACAGTTCCTTTAAAACTTACAATTGCCATTTTAAACTCCTTTATTATCGACAAATTTGAATTAAATCATCATCTCTCTGTACAGCTGATACAAGGATCAATTGTAAGTACCAGGATCGGCACATCAGCCAGATCACAACCCTTAAGTGTCTCAACAAGACCTGAAAGGTTGGCAAAAGTGGGAGTGCGGACTCTCATTCTGTCGATAAACTTAGTTCCGTTAGCCTTAACGTAGTAGATAGCTTCTCCACGAGGCTGCTCGATACGCATTACATATTCGCCGTTAGGCATGCCCTTTACAGGAACATCAATGTCGCCTGAAGGCATCTTGTCGATACACTGACGAATGATATCAAAGGCCTGGAAAATCTCCTTGATACGGCACTCTGTACGTGCATATGAATCTCCGTCAGTTGCAATAATAGGCTCAAAGTCTACGTCGCCATATGCGCAGTATCCTGTTGTACGGATATCTCTGCTGATTCCGCTGGCTCTAAGGAACGGTCCTGCGCAGCCGAGCTCGTCAGCCTGTTTTGCTGTAAGAACGCCAACGCCTTTAAGTCTTGTAAGAACGGCCTTGTCGTTGAGGAAAGGCTTTGCGATGGTCTTGAGCTCCTCTTCCATCCTGTTGATCCTCTGATAGAAGTCCTTGAGCATCTCATCACTTACGTCTCTTCTGATGCCGCCTACCTTCATTACGGAAAAGATAACGCGGCCTCCGGTAGAAGCTTCAAACATATCAAGGGCGTCTTCTCTGAGTCTCCAGCACTCCATGTAAAGGGACTCAAATCCAAAGGCATCTGCCAGAAGTCCAAGCCACAGAAGGTGGGAATGGATCCTGGAGAGCTCTGACCATATGGTACGCAGATACCTTGCACGAACCGGCACATCGATGTCCATGATGTGCTCGACAGCCTCTGAATATCCAAGGCCGTGGCCTAATGAGCAGATTCCGCAGATACGCTCAGCCACATATACCATCTCGTTAAAATCTTTTTTATCTACCAGCTTTTCAAGACCTCTGTGGATGAAACCGATGGAAGGAATGGCTTCAATAACCTTCTCGTCCTCCATCACAAGGTCAAGGTGGATAGGTTCCGGAAGAACCGGATGCTGGGGTCCAAATGGAATTACGCTTCTAGTTGACATTTAGGTTCCTCCAATTATTTAAACGGTGTCTCTATGGCTGTGCGATAGAGCTTTCCTTCAAAGTCTATGTTGATCATCTTGATCTGCACTCCGAAGAGGTCGTGCATTTCATTCTCATAGATGAAAGCACATGGAAAGATACTTGTTATACTTGAAATCTCCTGATCCTCGGGAAGTGTCATCTTAAGATTTTTCATCTCAAGGTCCTTTCCGAAGGTATAGATAAGTTCATAGGCATCAGGTACTCTTGTGGCACACTGCTGGATAAGGTGAAAGCCTGCGAACTTAAGCTTCTGGGATTCATCTATTATGCTTTCGGGATTAACACTTATAAATTCTGTATTCATTCAGCCTTGTCCCCTTTCTTGTCAGCCTCTGCAGGCTTAGGTGCTGCATTAGCTGCAGGATTGGCAGCCGGTGCTGCAGGTGCCTTGGCCGCAGGATTTCCGGCAGGTGCTGCGGGCTTTGCAGCAGGAGCCGCAGGCTTACTGGAAGCCTTGATCTTCTCCTCTGCCTGCTGACGAAGAGCTTCTTCTGTCAGCACTGCGTCGTACTGGTTAGTTGGATCGTAGTCGTCTGCAGTCATATGGATAGCCATCTTGCTGTAATCAACAGTACAGTAGCCCTGCTTCAGGGACTCTTTCAACTTCTGTCTCTTCTCCTCAAGAACGCCAACTGCCTTAACAACGCCCTCAATAAGAGCTTCGGGCCTTACTGCGCATCCCGGTACATAAACGTCTACAGGAACAACCTTGTCGGCGCCGCCTAAGATGTTGTAGCACTCCTTGAAGATTCCGCCGTCGCAGGCGCAGATTCCGCAGGCCACAACGACCTTGGGATCAGGCATCATATTGTAAAGCTGTCTTATAACAGGCGCTGTCTGTGCATTGACGCCGCCTGTCAAAAGAAGCACATCCGCATGCTTGGGATTACCTGTATTTATTATTCCAAATCTCTCAACATCATACATAGGGGTCATGGTGGCAAGGACTTCTATATCGCAGCCGTTGCAGCTTGATCCGTCATAATGAAGCACCCATGGTGATTTTGCAATATTCATTGATCAATATTCCCTTCTTTTTATTTGAGTACGTTAAGGATAAGCAGATTGGTTCCCGCAAAGGCCAGGATAACTGCCCAGCTGACCTTAAGCATTGTAATATACTTAACACGCGGAAAGATGTTATCAATAAGCGTCTCAAGGAAAAATACTACGACTATAGCCAGAATAGCCCACAGTCTGCTGATAGGTGCTGCTGTAATAAAGAACATACCCACAATACCCATCATAAGCACTGTATCGTACCACTCTGCTATCTCAACAAATGCCAGGTTTGTTCCTGAAAGGTCTGTTGTAAGTCCCTTAACCATCTCCTGATGCATGTGGTGTGATGTACTCAGATCGAAAGGTGATTTACGAAGCTTGATTATCAGTATGAATACAAAGCCGATAAAGAAGCCGGGAATCTGAATAATAGCAGGTGAACTTGCCTTAACAAGGTCGTTTACCATGAAACTTCCCTGTGCATAGTAGAATCCGATTGCAACAAGTAAGGTCATAGGCTCATAGCACATCATCTGCAAAAGCTCACGCTGTGCACCCATGATACTGTAAGGTCCGTTGGTTGAAAAGGCAGCCATGACCATAAGTACCTCTGACATTGACAGCGCGAAGAATACAAGGAGCATATCTCCGCCTGCAAAGAAAAGGCAGCCTGTAAATACAGTCATGATAAGATATCCTGTCACAAACAGAACCTGGATACTGTTAACAACGGTGGTCTGCTTGTGAAGGAGCTTGTTTACATCATAGAAGGGCTGAATAATAGGTGGGCCCTGTCTTCCCTGCATACGAGCAGCAAAGAGTCTGTCAGTACCTGACAGAAGTCCTCCGATAAGAGGAGCAAGTATTAAGTATAATACGGCTTTTATAATATAGTTGATTTCCATCAGATAGCACCTCCAACAACGATGATCAGCATTACTGCCACCAGGACAGCTGCTACCCAGATACAAGGCCATAGAAGCTTCTTCTCTCCGAAGTAATCTTCCATATACCAGTTAGACATGTAAAGGGCTCTCTCCTTACCGAAGGAGTCTATGTAATGTCTGTCGTCACCTGCGTTAACACCGGCAACGTAAGACATTGTCATCTTGGAGTTCTTACCGATTGAAAGGAATCTTGATCCAATAGGAATCATGAATACCATAGCAACCATGATCATCATGATGATGACATCGCTTCCACCGATAACATCGGGGATGTTTGCATGATATGCCTCATCAAGGATAGGCTGGATCATGTGACCTGACATCCAAGGGAATGCAAAGCACATGATGATGATAAGTGAAGTAAGAGGGAAAATTGAAACCAGCTCACTTCTTGGTGTAATATCTTCAAGCTCAAAGGACTGATGGATTACAGTGCAGATCTTTCCAAGCCATTTAGCCCAGTAGAAAAGTGTGCTTCCTGAACCAAATACAAGGAAAAGAACCAGCCATACAGATCCTGAATCAACGAAGGACTTAAGAGCTGCCCACTTTGATACCAGCATTCCGAATGGAGCCATGAACATTCCGCAGATACCGATGATCATGATGAAAGCAAGCCTTGGAAGCTTGATGATAAGACCGTGCATATCCTCGATGTCACGGCTGTGCATGCAGTTCTCGATATCGCCGACTGTCTGGAACAGAAGTGACTTTGAAACAGCATGGAAAAGAACCAGCATAACAGCTGCCCAAACACCTTCCTGGGTTCCTGTACCTGCACATGCAGTTATAAGACCAAGGTTTGAAATTGTTGAATAAGCAAGTACCTTCTTGCCGTCGCTTACTGTGATTGCAAGAAGTGATGCAGCAAAGAATGTAAATCCACCGATGACAGTGATCATAACACCTGTCAGGGTTCCCTTCATAAGAGGTGAAAGTCTGATCAGCATATATACGCCGATCTTAACCATTGTAGCTGAGTGAAGAAGCGCACTTGAAGGTGTAGGTGCAACCATGGCGCCAAGAAGCCATCTTGAGAACGGGAACTGTGCGCTCTTTGTAAGTGCAGCAAATGCAAACAGTGTTGCGGGAACAATAAGAGCAGCTTCCTTCATACCCATATCTGTAACCTGGCTCAAGTTTGAAATACCAAAGCCCATGTTGCAGATCATGAGTCCTGCTGCGAATCCGCATCCGCCCAGAAGGTTCATCCAAAGTGCCCTGAATGAGTTATCTACTGCTTCCTGTGTTCTTGTGTATCCGATCATGAGGAATGAGCAAACTGATGTAATCTCCCAGAAGAAGTAAATCCAGCTAAGGCTGTCTGATGAGATAAGACCAAACATTGCTCCGAGGAATACAAACATAAGAGCAAGGAAATAATTGGATCTGTCCTGAACATCTGTGTGATGATGATGATAGTCCTTCATATATCCTGATGCGTAGATACAGATAAGGATACCTACGATACCTACAATGAGGTACATAACAGCTGCAAAGGTATCGATTCTGATATGAGTATTACCTTCTACAACTCTTCCTGTCAGGTCCATCCAAAGAACCGGGATAGTTCCTGCCAGTGAGAACAGGATCGCATAATATTTCTTGTACTTGATGCTGAGGAAGCATACAAGGCACATAAGGAATACTTCTCCTGCGATCACGAACTTATCAGGTAAGTGGGTGTTCTCAAGATACATAAACTGAGATGTATCTCCTGATGTGATAACGGTAACTGCCACATAAATAGCAGCTGCCATGATAGTAAACCCACCAATCATAATAACAGCACTTCTAAGACGGCTTGTCTGCTTAAGAAGTCCTATTATTACTGCCATGATAAATGGGAAAAGAATTAGAAAGTTTACTACGTCAATAATTGGAATAGTCAAGGATTTTCGCCCCTTTCACATACGATTCTCCAAGCCTTGGCTTAGGAGTTTTTCATAAATTTGTCGACAGCCTCGTTAAGTTCAACGATAGCCTGTTCATCCCCGTCCTGAACTGCGTGAACAATGCAATGACTCATATGTTCCTTCAGTATCTCTTTTCCGCAGTTATTGATCGCGGATCTGACGGCAGCCAGCTGTATGAGTACTTCAGTACAATCTCTGTCATTCTCCACCATGGTCTTAACAGACTCCAGGTGTCCGATTGCCTTTGAAAGCCTGTTGACGATGGCTTTCATATGTTCAGGGTCATGATGATGCTCATGATGATGGTGCTCATGATGATCATGAGAGTGACCTGTCATATAAACCTCCATAAATAATGTGCGTTTATGTTAATTTTTTGACTTTTCTTTGTAAAAAAAATCAAATCCCCAATAAACGCACAACTGACCGAATAACATTATATTTCTGTTGACTAAAAAAATCAATAAAGATTATCTAACATTTCCGATAATCTTATATAAAAGCTTGTAGAGTACTCCAGCCTCTTCTGCTGTGAGCTGTACACATGAACCCATTGCATCAGGAATAGAGAGCGCCTTCTCTCTTAAAGCCATGCCCTCTTCTGTGATTGAAACAACAAGATTTCTCTCATCCTCAGATGATCTCTCTCTTGTGATATATCCCTTTGATTCAAGTTTTTTAAGAACAGGAGTAAGTGTACCGGAATCAAGATAAAGACACTCACCTAAAGTCTTAACATTGACAGTGCCCTTCTCCCAGAGAACCATCATTGTAATGTACTGAGTATAAGTAAGGTCGATATCATCAAGGTAAGGCTTATATTTCCTGATGATCTCCTTTGAACAAGCATAAAGCGGGAAACAAAGCTGCTTTCCAAGTTTGAGTGATTCATATTTTTCTTCGTTAATACACATAATAATCTCCATCAAATCAAATTTTATACTATTAAATTATACCACAAAATTTGAATTATGTTCTTTTATCTTTTGCAAATGCTAAATTACTTTGAACTTTCTCCTCGATAAAGGTAAAGAACATAGTAAGATAGCGCATGAAAGGCTCTGTTGCAATGGCAAATAAAACAAACAGCATAGCGCATTTCATTGATACATGGCTGATAGAGAACAGATCATTAAAGATGATCGCTGCAAGTATCATGCCAAGGATACAGCCTCCGATAACGCGAAGTCTGTACTTATTAAGAGGATAACAGATGTTTGCAAG
>JAEEGJ010010454.1_pt1 | contig 24143 bp, 22 predicted proteins | sample 8958761 | NCBI WGS metagenome assembly JAEEGJ01 (sample SAMN16246546, study PRJNA631951) | gut metagenome | biome: gut microbiome; feature: rumen; material: RS-attached | host: Bos | place: Iran: Karaj | collected 2018-10 | reverse complement strand
ACCGGCTCTTCTTCTATAGTAAGAGTCTCTTTGGAAGTCTCAACATTTATTACCGTCTCAAATATATTTCTGGAACCGTCCTGAATGAACTGTCCCATGGAATGCAGATCAGTAGTGAGATCTACGCTTGCAGGGAAGATACCTCTCTGATCCTTGCCCTCGCTCTCTCCGTAGAGCTGCTTCCACCATTCGGAAACAAAGTGAAGAGCAGGCTCATAGTTTGCAAGTATCTCTATGCATTTGCCCTTTCTTAAGAGTATGTTACGTACTGCAGCATACTTGAGTGCATCATTGTTATCAAAATCATTCTCAAGAGCTTTCTTTCTTCCGGAAGCAGCTCCCTCCATAAGCTTATCGATATCTGCGCCGGATACTGCGATGGGAAGCAGACCAACAGCGGTAAGTACCGAGAATCTTCCTCCTACATCATCGGGAACTACGAAGCTTTCATAACCTTCTTCAGTTGCAAGGTTCTTAAGTGATCCCCTTGCCTTATCGGTCGTAGCATAGATACGCTTTGCAGCCTCAGCCTTACCATACTTTGCCTCAAGCTTTTTCTTAAGTATACGGAAAGCTATAGCCGGCTCTGTTGTCGTACCTGACTTGGAGATCATGTTAATGGAGAAATCCCTGTCACCTATCACTTCAACGAGATGTGTAAGATAGGTTGAACTGATGGAATTACCGCAGAAATAGATCTCGGGAGTCTTTCTCTGCTCCTTGGGAAGCACATTGTAAAAGCTGTGACGTAAGAATTCTATCGCAGCCCTTGCTCCTAAGTATGAACCGCCGATACCGATAACTACCAGAACATCACTGTCTGATTTTATCTTCTCTGCTGCCTTCTTTATTCTTGCAAACTCTTCCTTATCATAATCAACGGGAAGATCTATCCATCCCAGGAAATCATTTCCCGGTCCCTTCTTTGAAACGAGAAGCTCGCTTGCATCAACCGCAAGCTTCTTCATCTGCTCTACTTCATGATCAGCTATAAAACATCCTGCTTTTGAAAGATCAAAACTAACCTGTGCCATCTTTACTGCTCCTTTTCTTTATTGTTGCGGCATCCTGCCGATTTCAAAGTTTATCACTAACTCCTTCATATGTAAAGCACCATGAAGGCTCTATACGGAATTCACTTTCCTTCCCGTTGACCGGATGGATGAACTTAAGTCTGCACGCACACAGCCTTATATCCTTTATGCCCTGTTCCTCTGAATACCCCTTAGCCTCAGCCGAAGCATATTTCCTGTCTCCGAGTATCGGCGCTCCGGCATTTGACAGCTGAAGTCTTATCTGATGATGTCTGCCTGTATCCAGTTTTATCCTTAATAAAGAAGTCTCATCTTTTTCTGCAATGACTTCGTATTCCAGTCTCGCTTCTTTTGCTCCCCCGGCATTCTTATCCGTGATCACGGAACAGTTGCTGCTGCCGTCTTTTTTCATATAGTCCGTCAGTCTGCCTCTGTTTTTAAGCGCATGACCGTACACTTCCGCGAGATATATCTTATTCATGTCTCCGTCTGATACCGCTTTGCTTAAAGCCGCGGCTGCCGCTTTATCCTTCGCAAATACCAATATGCCTTCCACCGGCTGATCCAGACGGTGTATCATATACAGTTCACTGCCCTTCAGATAACGTCTGAGTTCGCCCATCATATCTTTTTGTGAAAGCGAAGCACTCTCAACCGCTATGCCCGGATACTTATGACAGACCAATATATGTTCATCTTCATGGATTATCTCTATGCGTCTGTCCATTTATTCATTATCCTGCAATGATCTGAAACAATAACCTTCGCCCCAACTGGTTTCTATTATCCTCGGATGCTTCGGATCCTCTTCGATCTTTTCCCTGAGCTTCCTTATATGAACCACAACGGTAGCCTTGCTTCCGTTAAAATCATCTCCCCATATCTCACTGTAAAGCACTCTGCCATCGATCATCCTCTCCGCATGAAGCATCAGGTATTTCAGCAATTCGTATTCTTTATTGGTAAGCCTGCACTTTTCTCCTCTTACTTCAACACTTCTGGCATTCATATCCAGCCTTACACCGGATATGCTTATCACATCCCTGCCTACCCTGAACTGTATCAGTCTCCTGTATTGTTCCAGCTTTGCATCCACTCTGGCAGTGAATTCACCCATCCTTAAAGGCAGGCCCATGCAGTCATCAGCCCCGGCTTTAAAAGCCTTTATCATAGGCGTTTCGCTGTTATCGGGGAGTATGACTATCAGAGGGATATTTGTCTTCTGCCTGCATTTGGCTACCGGCAGATCATTTTCACATTCAAAAATGACCAGGGAGAACCTTTTTTCCTTCAGCATTGCCATCCCAACGTTCTCATCTGTCTCGACGGTCACGTCATGGTCATGCATCTCAAGATAATCCCTGATCATTTCGTTATTGCTATCGTTTTTTCCTATGACAAGTATCTCGCTCATGCGGGTATTATATCATATTTTATCCGATAGTGATTGTTTTCTTTTCCTCTATCTGAGGCTTTTTCTCCTCGGAAGGAAATTGAACACTCAATACGCCGTTCTCAAAACTGGCCTTGATGTCCTCCTCATTCAAGTGCTTGCCTACAAAGTAGCTTCTCCTGCATTCGCCGGAATGACGCTCCCTGTATATAACATTGCCTTCCTCGTCCTTCTTCTCATCGGTAGTATCGGACCCGGCGCTGATGGTCAGATATCCGTCGCGGAGCTCAGCCTTTATATCTTCCTTTTTATAACCCGGCATATCGATCTTCATGAAATACTCGCCGTCTTTTTCTACGATATCGGTCCTCATGGGATGAGCCATACGGTTAAAAGCGCTTACCGGCTTTCCGAACATATCATCCAGAAAGTTGTTCATAAATCTGTCTTCAAAAATACTCGGTGCATACATAAGTCATTTCCTCCTTTACCTTCAGTGTTTCGGGATCATTTCCCTTAACTGAGACTTATAATAGCACCTTTGTTAGCACTCGTCAAGAGTGAGTGCTAACAATTTCTGTGAACTTTTTGTGTTTATTATATGACTTTTTCCTGTACGCCGCGAAGCAGCCTGTAAGTATCCCTGTAATTGTCTTCACGGCCCCTGGTGAGCAGGTACTGCACGTCCTCAAATACTTCTTTCCGCTCAAGCAGTGCCGGAAGCCATGCTGCATATCGAGTTCCCGCGCCTTCCTTAAGCTCATCGATGTAATTCTGAAGGGTCTTGCCCTTGTTGTAACTACGTCCTACCACATCAGTTGCGGCATCCATACAGTCCGCGCAGAGTGCCAGATCAAGGATAATCTTGTACGGACTTTCTACAGTCTTGAAATCTTCGGGGTATCCGCCCTTATCGTTGTGCCATCTGTGGTGACCGCGGGCCACATCCGCAAAGGTCCTTGTGCCCTGATGGGCTGCCAGCAGCTCGGCCCCCATCACCGGGTGCGCACGTATGATATTGAATTCCAGATCAAGGAGCTTCCTTCCGTAAACGAAGATGGTATCGATGATCTTGATCTTTCCGAAATCATGACAGAGTGTCGCATGATAAGTATAATGAAGAATTTCGTCTTTTTTTGCGAGCACGTCATCGATAGTCTCGCAGCCGGGAAAACCTATGAAGCGCTCAGGCTCCGTCCGCAGCAGATGATAACACAGACACTCTGATATCTGTCCTTCCATGTGCGAATGCACATAGGTAGGCGGATGGATCGCTGCTATGCACTGCATCACGAAATCCTCGAAATCTATGCCGCTGGGAACATCTATGAAACGGTCTATGATCTGTGAATAATACTCCAACACGAACGACAGAGTTCCTGTATTCGGTGCCCTGAAAAGATATGCGACCAGATCCTGATATAGTCCGCGCAGCATATGCATATCGCATGAACTCATATTTTCCTTGTCTACAAGGCACATAAGCTCCAGCGGTATCAGCACATTGAAGGCGGTCCCGGCGAAGCCGAAATCATGATCATCCCTGGCCTCATACATATCTGTAAGGACCTTCCTGTATTCTTCTTTATCTGTGTTTCCCGCAAGGAAATGCGCACGAGCGTAATAAAGCGGACACACCTGATAACTGGGGATCTCCTTAAAGTATTCCGGATTGCTCTTAAGAAGTTCCTCCATTTCATGACTTCGCTTTTCTATCTTCTCAAGCTGATCAATGCTGAAACACTTGGCATTATTTACCTCCACACTCTGAAGATAGTATTCAAGACAGCGGAATCTGTGATAATTCCAGTCAAAATCGGGAACCGCTTCATGATAGAACTCATCATCAGCGACTTCCATCGTCTTATCAAGCATCTCCAGATTCAGGCGGTTCATCTCATCATCAGCCTTGCACGAATCGAAAAAGCATGCCGTAAAACGTGCATTGACAAGTACCATTTCCCGCATTTCCGGATCTGTTATACCAAGGAAGGTATCTTTATCCAGCATACGCATGAACTCTTCTCCGAGAGCCATGCCTTTATCAAAATATACTTTTGAAAAAGCCGGCTGCGTGGAAATACGGTCAGTCATATTCATCATCGAATAACAGGTGACCATTTCCGCATCCATACGTTTTATGCGTTCATTGATATCGTTCTTTCTCTCGGCATCCGCAAGCAGCCTCCCTGTTATAAGTGAAGCTATAGGCAGATCGAGATTCTCAAAATCATCGTTCACGGATGCAATATTCAGTAACATTTCCGAAAGCTCGTTGAGATCTTCCGCAACAGCCTTATCCAGTTCATCATCTGATTCAAGGAGCGGATACAGAAGCTCGTCAAGCATCCTGCGGTTCACCGCAGCCAGCTCCCCTATTTTTCTGAAATTCCCCTGCAGTCTTTCGGAATAGTTGTCAGCTGTATCTTCCTTCGTTATCGACGGTGAAGAAAGCCTCCTTATATCAAAGGCACGCTGTGCATATTCCTGAAAAATGACTCTCATTTCATCACTGTTCATCCATAAATCCCTCATCCTCAGCTATCACTATATTCTTGCCATGCTGCTTACCGTAATACATACGGCCGTCTGCTTTCTTGATGACCTCTTCCGGTTCATGATAGCTATCTTTGTTCTCTTCCAGCCCGATAGTGACAGTTGCGGCTATGCGCTTATTATAGAATACAGTGGGATTGGTCTCTATATCCCTTCTTAAGTATTCCATCTTTTCCTTAGCTACGGTCATATCATAGTCTTTCATAAGGATTATGATCTCTTCACCGCCCCATCTGCAGATATCACATCCCTGCATATCTCTTTTTATTATCGCAGTTATATGCCTCAGTACTTCATCACCGGCATCATGGCCGAAAGAATCATTGATACGCTTGAAATTATCTATATCACAGAATGATACGCAGAAATGAGCGTTACCCTTTTCCATCAGAGTTTCCACCAAAGGAAGGAAACCCCTGCGGTTCAAGAGACTTGTAAGAGCATCTTCACTGGCATCTGCCGACAGCTGCTTATTTTTTTGTTCAAGGCTGGTCATCTCGACCTCACTGGAATAAATGTGGATAGTATTATAGAAGATCGTTGCAAAGATCATTGAAAAGGACGAAAACAGGATCAGAATAAGTCTGAGCGATGAAGGCAGATCGTATACAGGCCTGGCCTCGGAAAACCTGACATACAAAATTGAGAATGTCAGGAAATTCAACAAGAGCAGCAAAACAATGATCAAGCGTTTTGATCCCTTGAAAATAAAACAGCCAAAATAGATAATGATAGGTACTATCGCAAACAGAAAACAGTATGTACCGCATCGAAGGCCTATAAAATACGTTGATATTATTACATATGCGGTTACCTCGATAAGGATACTGATATATACCGGCATAACATATCCGGCCTTACATAGCACGACACAAAATAAATATACGACCACGCTTAGGATATTAAACTGAACTAAGGGCATGACCCCTGCCAAGAGCATGATGAGCAGCAATGTTGCGTGTACAAATCCCATGACGGCAACCGTCACCATATTGCTGTTATGAACAAGAAAGTGCAGAGTCTTATCAAGAACACCTTTTTCCTTCATTTTATAGTGGCCCCTCTTAGTCTATACAAACGTCTTATGATATATCTGACGTTTACATTATAACTAAGAGAGGCCTTTTCCGCAAGCTTGCTACTGTGATGCGATGCCTGCTTTACTCGACATTCTTTAAGGCTACATCCATCGGTATCTTCTTGATCCTGAAGTAATCGATCAGTGAAACGAAGGCATAGCCTATAAGCAGGTATACTACCGAAAGCACCATGGATTCCGGCTTCATATAGAACCTAAAGTATCCGTCCATTGACTTCATTATGAGTTTAAACAGCCATACCATAAGGTAATAGCCTGCTGCGAATCCGGCCACCGCAAACAGCGTCACCACTATGGCAGTCGGCAGTATGTATAATGAACCGATCTCACCGTTCATAAAGCCGAGTATCTTGACCATGGATATCGAGTGCTCGTTTCTTTCGATGATGATCTTGGCAAGCAGATATATAAGCGCGGCTGCAAGCACCACCAGCACATACTTAAACACATCTATGATTGATCCGAATGAATGCATCAGCTGGACAGTAACTTTGGCTATGTCATCCGAAGTGATAACGGTTGCAATATACTCTTCATCGATATCCTTTATCTCATTACGTGAAAAATATCCGCTGAAATCATCATCTTTCATATCAAAGGTTTTATTGAAGCTGTTTCTGTCCATGAATACAGCCACTCCGCCCTCATAATCCACTACTCCGGCTATCGTAAAGTTATAACTCTTGTTTTCATACTCTTCATGAAGACTTATCACATCACCTGCACTGAGTCCGTATTTTTCACTGAATGCGCTTGAGATATATGATCCCTCACTTCCAAGTGTGATATATGAACTGTTGTCAGCTATACCGTATACGGTGATACTCTCATCTTTACCGCTGCCGAAGGCTCTCATTTTCTTTGCATTATTATCTCTCGGATACATAAGCGTCTTTGAGCTGAAACGTTCTGCGGTTTTCTCTGCTGTTTCAATGATTTCATTATCCGAATCCTTATTGCTCATCAGCATATACTGATAATCCGCAAACATCATATCCGCTGCTTTATCACTGTAATTGTTCAGCGAATCAGGCAGTCCGAAAGCGAAGCACATCATCAGCTCTATAAAGACCACGCCAAAAACCAGCACGATATAATTTGGTATATTCTGGAACAGTATCCTTAATCTGAAACGCTTTAAGAAAGACCAGGCCGGTATCCTTCTTGCCTTGCTTCTCTTTGAGGTTGTAAGGTCATGTCTTAAGAAGCGGAGCGGACTTAACTGCAGCTTCTTTACGATCACAAAAAGATTGATAAAAAACATAAGTATAAGCGGGATGATCGTGGTTTTGATCAGCGCCGTTTTACTCCATACCAGCCCGCAGGGAGGCAGGCTGTAGCTTTCATAATACAGGTTCACCATCAGATCCCTGAAAGAGGTATATCCCAATATGTTACCAAGCACCGCGCCTATAAGGGTTATTATGACCTGCATGGACATATAGTGAAATACCAGCTCTCCCTTACTGTAACCGGAAGCCCTGAGCGTACCAATGACAGAGGCTTCTTTCTCTATGGTATTGTTGATAGTGATCGCAAAGATAAATGCAATAACGGCTATAAGGATGTAGCACAATATCGCTGTCGTCGTAGAATCACCGTCGATATCGGAAGGTGCAAAATTGCTTGCCTGCCTTAGATACTCCGGAAGGTAATCTTCTATCTCATTATCATATACCAGCGTTTGCGTTATCAGTGCTTTTAAGAGACGGCTGCTCTGATCAGCAAGAATGATCTTGTCATCCGTCTTTTCTTCATATTTATATGAATACTCATAATGTACCCTGGATGTAAGCTTATCAAAAGCTGACGGTGTGAGCATTGCCACATCAAAACCAAAGGAATCAAACATAAGATCCGTATTGGATTCGTGAAGCGTCAGATAATTCACATAGGATAGAAGTCCCACTATCTCAAACTTTTTACTTCCAAGAGTTATGGTATCTCCTATCCCCACACCTGCATTGGAGGCATGCATTCTGTCTATGGCTATTTCATTATCTGTTTCCGGGGCCCTTCCTGTATTAAAGGCAGCTTTGTCTATCGTCGAATCGCTCTTAAATATTCTTACTGTTGCATCCTTTATCCCGTCATTATTGTTATCTTCAGATTCTTCCCTGTAAAAATGCTCATATATACTTATAGGAACAGGAACAAAGCCGTCTTCCTCAAGATCATATCTTTCAACTATCTCGTCCCATTCTTCATCTACGGCTTTTGTAACTTCCTCATGAGCTTCACTGTAAGCATCCTCTACGGCCTTTTTGAAGTCTTCGGATTCTCTTGCTTCTTTAAGCGCTTCTTCCAGCTTCTCTTCAATTGCAGCATCCGTCTGCTCCTGTATCATCTGCTCATCCGTTATTCCAAACGCCTTGCACTGTTCACGCACGCCGTCTTCGATAGCTTTCGTAACTTCTTCGTTAAGCTTTTCTTCTATGGCTTTCTCTACTTCTTCATCCGCTTCCTTTATTCCTTTATCAATAAAATACTGACGTACATCCGCCATCTCACCTTTTTCCATATCTTCGAGGAATTCGGCGGATGCTTTTTTCTTAAGTTCGAAACAGCCGTCCTCAAGATTCAGTTTTTCAGGGCCTTCGTTAATGGCTGCCATCAGGCTGTCATGTCCCACATACATTCCCGATACTACGCCTATCATCAGTACCATGAATATCACGATGACCGCATATTTATGCCATTCCGCCACCAGTTCTTTGGGTATGCGTTTGATAAGAGGATTTCTCATTTCTCTGCCCTCCTACCACTCCAGCTCTGCAGCCGGTATTTTTTTCTCATTGATATCATTATGACGTACGATACCATCTCTTAGCTTGATCACATGATCTGCCATATATTTAATAGCTTCATTATGTGTCACCATGATTATCGTACTGCCGAATTTCTTATTGCAGTCTTCTATCAGAGCAAGTATCTCTTTGGAGGTCTTGTAATCCAGGGCTCCCGTCGGCTCATCGCACATCAATATATCAGGATTCTTTACAACCGCTCTTCCTATGGATACTCTCTGCTGCTGACCGCCGGATAACTGGTTCGGATATTTATATTTATGATCCTGCAGTCCGAGTGTTGTTATCACCTCTTCGACATCCAACGGCTTATCGGAAAGATATGCACCCACTTCGATGTTCTCTTTCACATTAAGATTGGGTATCAGATTATACATTTGGAATACGTAGCCTAAGTGTCTTCGCCGATACATCGTTAACTGCTTCTCGCTCATCTCCTCAAGCTTATCTCCGTTTATGCTCACATAACCGGAATCAGGGGTATCAATACCACCTATGATATTGAGCAATGTCGATTTACCCGAACCGGAAGGTCCCAGAAGCACGCAGAACTCTCCTTTTTTTACACTGAAGTCCATTCCTCTTAATACATCCTGTTTTGCTTCACCTGTACCGAAGCTCTTTTTCAGATCTTTGATCTGCAGAAAATCCTCATTCATAATTGGTGTCTCCTCCGTATAGCTCTTTGTTAGCTGCAACTAACCTCTCTCTCCATTTTTTTGGCCTCTTGCGAGGCCCTGATCAATCTGTCCATCATTGAGTTAGCATCCACTAACTCAATGATGGTAGCACTATCTCATTTGTCTGTCAAGACATTATTCCCTGTTCTTTAATATTTCCGCAGGTGTAAACTTATCAAGTCTTCTGACCAGGATCGTATTGATCACAAAATACAATGCTAAGATCACTACAAATGCCGCAAAAAAGAATATAAAAGGTGTTTCCACATTCATTCCGCAGGCCACATTGGAAATCATGAACGGGAACATCATATCCATAAGCTTCTTCGACAGTGGCAATACTATCAGCGCTCCCAGCGCTATGATATAGAAATTTCCATCCAGATACAGTTTACGGATCTCACTTCTTCTGTATCCGAACACCTTTATAAGCGAGATGTTCTGCGCGCTTCTGTCTATCATCACCTTCATCATCAGGTAGAGCACCACACAGAAGATAATCGCCGACGAAATCGAAAGCGTATATATCATCGGCATCATAAGTGAAGCAAACACCTCAGATCCCTTTACTACATCCGCTCTGCTTGTTGTTGAATACAGTCTTCCGGGATCTATGTCTATGGCTTTATCGGTAAACAGAACGTTGTAGTAGTCCTTGCTTTCACCCATCATCTCCCTCATTACATCTATATCCATAAAGATAAAGAATCCCGAAGAGTATCTTGTAATATCGTTTACTGAGAAAGCATACTTTACTTCCTTATCTTCATCTGTCACAACAAATTCATCGCCCCATTTAAGCCCGTATTTTTCTGCCATTGCTGAAGAAATGATAACATCAGTTTTACTGTTTCCTGGTTTTACATTAAAGAAAGGATTAGCATCATCTATACCCAGTATTGTCACATCAAAATTGAAACCAAGCGCTTCCTTCTTACAGGTATACGCGAACGCCGCTTCCGCATCAGCAGGCACTTCTTTCTCCGGATACTTCAGGGTATACATATACTCAAACTTTGTATCGTTTGCATAATCATCTGCGATATTCGTACAGAGCACATAGCAGTCCACTCCGATCATAAATACCATAAGGGATAAGAACATCCCCAGCACCACTGCTATGCCGGAACGCAGTTCTCTGAGCATCTGTCTTATCCTGAAAGTTGTTATAAAACTCATACCCTTTAACTTGAATTTCTTATTTGTTTTCTGCTTCACTTCGTTTCTGATAAGCGAGAGCGCCGTTCGGTCAAGCTTGCTGCTTATCACCAGCACGTTCACGATCACTGCGATCACCGGGGGACATACCAGTGAATATATCCACAGGTATTCCGGTACTGAGAATGTAAATTTAGCTATTGAAAAATACTGATATGAACTTTCTGCGATCATTGGTGCCATTATGCCCGTCGAAGCCACCAGTACTCCTATGAGTCCCGATATAAAAGTCACAACAACAGGAAGTGAGATATAGTGCAGCAGCAGATCGTTTTTGGTTACTCCCATGGAATACAGTGTTCCTATGATACTGCTCTCGCTCTCTATCGAATGTACAACAAAAACCGAGATAACATATGCCAGCAATACAAATATTATCGCACCGGCTATTACACCGACTTCTATATCCACCATCTTATCGTTCTTGGCAGCAAAGATCCTCTGGTTGTCGGATGCTTTTAAGAAAGAAGTGAGATTCGATAATTCAAAATCAAACTCTTCAAGCGCATCATTAACCGAGTCATCAAGTTCCTCCACTCCGTCCGACATTTCTGCCGTACCGTCTCTCAGCTCGTCAACAGCATCCGTATATTCTTCCAATCCATCCTTATATTCCCTGAGATCATTAAGCTGATCTTTAACCTCCTCTATTGATCCTTTAAGCATCTCAAAACCCGGTGTTTCAGCAAGCTTATCCAGCTCAGCTTCATAGTTATCTGCGCTGAGGGAAATGTTTATCCCGTATCCTGCAAAAGTTTTCTCTGTCACTTCCAGATAGGAATCGAATATCTTTCCTGTAGCTTCATTTATATCTTCGTTATTATCGGAAAGCTCATCTATGGCATCAGCGACTTCATCTGTTGCTTCTCTTAAGTCGCTGACCGCATCCCGCAGCTTATCCTCTACGCCTCCTGTCCTGTCCCAGTATTCCGCAAAAAGTTCGTCATCCACTTCGGACACATCAATCTTAAGATCTTTCAGATAGTCTTTCAGCTCCTTATCCGTCTTGCCATTACACAATTTATAGCTGTACAGATAAGTCTCGGATTTTTGCATCTTTCCGGAAGCTCTGAATTCTTCATACGCTTCATCTATAATAAACACAAGTCCGAAAAGTTTGGAATTACATGAGGTATCCGATACCTCCTTAAAAGGCCCGTCATAATCGGAAACGACACATATTCCGCTGACCGTATAAGATCCTCCGGCAATAACAAAATCATCGCCCACCCGGATGTCATGTTCTTCTGCATATCTTTTTTCTATGGCAAGTTCATTCTTTTCCCTGGGTTCTGCTCCCTCTGTCATATGCAGTTTGTTTATACTTTTACGGACTTTGAAAATCCTGACTGTCCCCTGCTTTTCTTTTTCCATCTGCTGGTCAAAGTAAAACTGTTCCTCAAGATATATCCCCATTTTTGCGATATGTTCTTTCTCACTTTTACTCAGCGGAACAAAAACTTCGAATTCTCCATCCTCGAGATTCGTTTCTTTCGCCATGCCTTCGGTACCCCTTACCAGAGTCTCACCGGAGCCGACTATTGTAACCACAAGAAATATCCCGAGGCCTATCATCATTCCGAGCATTGCATACCTTATGAAGTGTTTCTTAAGGCTTCTGAATACCCTTTTTCTAAGTACTTTCTGCATCTTACAGGTCCTCCAGTTCTCTTGCGGCTACACGTTCTTCATTCATATACTGCTTAGCTATCTCACCGTCTTTTAAGAATATTACCCTGTGTACCATGTTTTTGATCGAATTGTTATGTGTAACGATGAGCATCGTAGTCCCGTACTTCTCATTTATCTTTTCAAGCAGGATCAGTATGTCCCTTGATGTCTTTGAATCAAGCGCTCCCGTAGGTTCATCACACAGCAGCAGTTTAGGATTCTTTATAAGCGCTCTTGCTATTGCCGTGCGCTGCTGCTGTCCGCCGGACAACTGCGAAGGAAATTTATCAGCATGCTCCTTTAATCCCAGCGTTTCCAGCAGCTCATCCATATCCAGCGGATCCTTTGTCAGATACCTGCATACTTCTATATTTTCTCTTACGGTAAGATTCGGTACCAGATTATAGAACTGGAATACAAAGCCCAGCGTATCCCTGCGATAATCCGAAAGTTTATCTTTCTTCATGCCTGCGATCTCCAGGCCGTCTATCTTACAAGAACCGGAATCAATATCATCCAGGCCTCCGATGCAATTTAATAATGTAGATTTGCCGGATCCCGATGTTCCCTGTATTACACACATTTCTCCGCGTTCTACTCCCACTGATACACCTTTGAGTACTTCAACATAGCTTCCGCCTTCGCCGTAGCTCTTTTTCAGGTTTTCAACTTCCACGTACATCTTTCTTCCTCCCTTTTATCAACATATGTTCAATTGTTCACATAACACCGTTATCTAAGCTGTCATTTATAAGACGGGACACTGCCCGTCTTAAAATGATTATTTGATTATATCTTTCCTTATCGTGGCGATCCAACCGCCGACCATGTAGTTGAACATATTCTTCATCTGTCTTCCGGCTTCTTTTTCATCCTTACAGTGTGTAAGCAGATGAATAAATATATCTATCTGATCATGCGCCATCCAATGGACTATAAATTTATCTTCAGCTGTGATGTTCTTTTTTGATGAATATCCTTTCATCCTGCAATACATAAGCAGATAGTGTTCATAGATCTGTTCTACCAGACTGTCAATGATCTTTTCGTATTTTGAACCCTGAGCCTTATTCATCAGCAGAAGGCATTCTTCCTTATATTTAAACAAAACAGACAGGATATCGCTTGCCGCTACGTAATCATCCTTAAGAGCAAGCGCGGTAATACTGTTCACGTCACCTATAAAATCCTTTTCCTGGTCAAAATGTGCCCTTATGGTATTCATAAGGCTCATCAACGGAGCTGCCACTATACTTTCAAAAAGTTCCTCTTTATCCTTAAAGAAGAAATACATGGCTCCCGTAGTAACACCTGCTTCCCTGCAGATGCTTCGAAGGGATGCTTTCATGTATCCCTTTTCGATGAACTCCTTCTTGGCGCACTCTATAAGCTTTATCTTTGTCTGCTTATCTTTATCCATATATACCCGAAATTAAATAACAGTGTTATGTTCTTTAGGGATAATAACATAACACTGTTATCCTGTCAACAGCTTGTTTTACATTTTCCAGTTCTGTATAAACCATTTTAGTATTCCTATTCCCTGTTCTTAAGAACCTCTGCAGGAACTATCCTCTTTATCTTTCCAGTCAGGAGTCTGCTGCTTTCTTTACTATCGGTATGCCTATGCAGGCGCCCGCGATCACCGCATAAAAGTTTCCATCCAGATATACCTTTCTTATCTCCCTCATTCTGTAACCGAATATCTTTACCAGGGAGCTACCAAAAGCGGCGCGGTCTATCATAACATTGAGCATCAGATACATTACCGCGATAAAGATAAGTATCGATACCACTATCAGGATAACTATAAGTGACATCATCTGATCCACAAATATACCTGCTGCATTCTCTATATCCGCACGCTTAGTCACCGAATATATTCTTCCTCCATCTACTTTGAGATCCTTATCCGATACAAAGCTGTCACGCAGGAACTGACAGCCATGATAGTCAATTATCTTTTCTGATCAGACATATATCATCATCATAACGATCGCAAAACCGATCACAAAAGCAAATGCCCCCTTGTCATTATCCTTTTTGGAACCAAGCTGGGGTATTTCTTCTATTGTGGTATATATCAAAGCCCCTCCTGCCAAAGCCATAATATAAGGCAATGAATATGAAAACAATAACGCTACTATAACCGTGATGATACCGATCAATGGAATCGGTACGCCCGAGATCACGCCCAGAAAGAATGCTTTGCCGGTATTTGTCCCTTTATCTCTTATCGGTAACGATACAAACAGGGCTTCCGGTATATTCTGAACAGCGATCGCTATGGCCAGGACAAATGCAGTAGATACCGAGATCCACTCAGTCTTTAAAAAATGACCGGCATATATCGCACCCAGAGCAATGCCCTCCGGTATATGATGGATCACTTCCGTCAGCATCACTTTCATATCGGGATCCAGTTTACTCTTCGGTCCCTCAGTGATATCCGCATATACATGGGTATGCGGTACGATACTGTCCACGAGATATTGAAAAAGCACGCCTCCGCAAAAACACAGAACAATCGGAATGATCACATTATCCCTTTGAGCTTTCAAACCCATAACAGCCGGTTCGATCATCCCCCAGACTGCTATCGAAATCATAATGCCTGAAGTACTGCCGACCAGTATCATTCTGACATTATCCGAAAGCCTGCGGCTGGCATATACGACAGCTGCTCCGAGTACGGTTCCGGCCAGGGGTATCAGCATACCGAAGATTGTTTCGCTGTCAGACAGAGCCCCGGATTTGTCCAGATGCGTGATCAAAGCTCTGAATCCTATAAAGATAAGTATTGTTCCGCCCATGATCTCCGAACCGGATTTGTATCTTGTACCGAAGATATGCCCTATCTTTACACCTGCCATGGATATAATGCAGGTGATAACGGCTATCACTATAACAGCAAATATGACATTTGCTATCCCTTCCGTATCAAAAACCTTTACCGGCACAGCCACAAAGGTGATACCGACAGCAAGAGCATCGATACTGGTTGCCACTGCCATCAAAAACATCGTCTTCACATCAAATTCAGGCTTCACTTCTTCAGCCGGAGAAAATGCTTCCTTGACCATGTTTCCACCGATCAGGCTGAGAAGTCCGAAAGCCACCCAGGGTGCGATCATACTGATCAGATGCTCGAAACGTGATCCCACAAGATAACCGATAAGCGGCATGATACCCTGAAATGAACCGAACCAGATACCACAGAGAAGGTATTCTTTCGCACTTATTTTCTTAACAGCCAGTCCCTTGCAAATCGATACGGCAAAAGCATCCATTGCCAAACCGACCGCCAGGAGCAATAATTCAAACAGTCCCATGATCTCTCACCTCTGCAAATATCTGACCATGCCATTCTATATTATTTATCCTTATTTTTCAAGAATACCTTCATATTCATATCCTGCATCAACGATCGCATCTTTGATAAGGCGTTCATCCACCTCTTTCGTTGTTGTGATCGTTACACTGTTCTGCTCATGAGATGCCACTGCGCTCTCAATACCATCAATTGCTTCCAGTGCCTTCTTCACATGAGCTTCGCAGTGTGCACACATCATTCCGTTTACTTTGATCTGCATTTTATTGTCCTCCTTTTGAGATATGGTAATATTTTCTTTGTTACCTGCTTTCTGTGTTATATCTTCAGTCTTAGCGATTTTGCTGATTATATTTCCTGTTACAGCCTGTTTTATCTTTCTGTCTCTGCTTCCGTCGTATACTTTTATCAGGTTAAGCCTCAGTGCATTTGATACCACGCAGAAGCTGGATAATCCCATAGCCGCAGCACCAAACATCGGATTCAGCGTCCATCCGAATGCTGCCACATAGCAGCCGGCCGCCAGCGGTATGCCGATCACATTGTAGAAGAACGCCCAGAACAGATTCTCGTGAATATTCCGTATCGTCGCCCTGGAAATCCGTATTGCAGCTGCCACATCCCTGATACTTCCCTTCATCAACACAATATCCGCAGCATCGATTGCGATATCCGTTCCTGCTCCGATGGCGATTCCCACATCCGCTCTGGTCAGTGCCGGTGCGTCGTTAATTCCGTCTCCTACCATCGCCACCTTCCCATGTTTCATCAGCTCCTGCACCACAGCTTCCTTACCGTCCGGTAATACACCGGCTACCACCTCATCCACACCTGCCTGCTCAGCAATGGCCTGGGCCGTAACCGCATTGTCGCCGGTCAGCATCACTACATGTATTCCCATATTCTTCAGTTCTGCAATGGCTTGTGCAGAATCCTCTTTTATGGTATCAGATACGGCGATCATCCCGATCAGCTCTTTCTCCTTTGCAAACATAATCGGTGTCTTTCCCTGCTTCGCCAGGCGCTCTAGCGTATCCTTCTGTCCGACAGATATATCACCTGCGACTTGAACTATATATTTTGCGCTCCCAGCAAAATACATTACTTCGTCAATCTTTGCCTTCAGTCCGTTTCCTGATACTGCCGCAAAATCCGTTGTTTCATGCATCGTGCTTCCTTTTTCTTCCGCATACGCAACGATGGCTTTAGCAATGGGATGTTCACTCTTGCTTTCCAGCGAATATGCAATACTGATCAGTTCTTCCTCGCAGGTCCCTTCCAACGGGAGTACATCCGTCACTGACATATTACCTGTCGTTACAGTGCCGGTCTTGTCCAGGGCAACGATCTGTGTCCTGCCGGTCAGTTCCTGTACTGCAGCCGTTTTGTAAAGAACACCTGTCTTTGCTCCGACTCCGTTTCCGACCATGATCGCTACCGGCGTAGCCAGGCCAAGTGCACAGGGACAGCTGATTACGAGTACCGACACCGCTCTGGCCATGGCATAACCAACAGTCTGACCTGTCAGAAGCCACACTGCAAACGTGATCAATGCTATACCTATTACTACAGGTACAAATACACCTGAAACTTTATCTGCTATCTTTGCGATGGGTGCTTTGGTTGCCGCAGCATCACTGACCATGCGGATGATCCCTGCCAGTGTGGTATCTTCTCCTACTCTTGTTGCTTCGCAAACCATAAAACCGGAGGTGTTGATCGTTGCCGCAGAGACTTTATCTCCTGCCTGTTTTTCTCCCGGTATGCTCTCTCCTGTCAATGCCGACTCATTTACTGCGCTCTCTCCTTCTACTACAGTGCCATCCACCGGAATACTGTCTCCGGGCCTCACCACGAAGCGGTCTCCGACTCTCACCTCTTCGATGGATACCTCTTCTTCTGCTCCGTTTTTGAGAAGCACTGCTGTTTTAGGCGCCATCTTCATAAGAGATTTCAGTGCATCTGTGGTCTTTCCCTTTGATTTAGCTTCCAACGTCTTTCCGATTGTAATAAGAGTCAGTATGGTTGCTGCAGATTCAAAATAAAACTGATCCATATAGTACATGACCAGCTCCGCATCATCGCTCATCACTGCTCCGGTCATTGCAAAAAGGGTAAATACACTGTATCCAAAAGATGCTGTTGCTCCCAGAGCTACCAGGGTATCCATATTGGGCGCCCTATGCAGTAATCCGTTAAAACCACTCACAAAAAACTTCTGGTTGATCACCATGATAAATCCTGCAAGCAGCAGCTGATACAATCCCATCGCCACATGGTTGCCGGCCATAAATGGCGGCAGCGGCCAGTTCCATAGCATATGTCCCATGGAAACATACATTAACGGTATCAGCAATATCACAGATGCGATCAGACGTCTTTTAAGCCTTGGCGTTTCGGTATCCTTCAGTGTATCTTCATATGTATTTCCATTAGTTTCCGTTTCTTTTGCCGTCTGAAGGCTTGCACCATATCCTGCACCTTCTACTGCCTTGATGATCTTTTCAGCAGAAGCGCTTCCCTCCACTCCCATAGAATTCGTAAGCAGACTCACAGCGCAGCTCTCTACACCTTCCACCGCACTGACTGCCTTCTCCACTCTTATCTGGCAGGCCGCACAACTCATTCCGGTTACATTGTATCGTTCCATATCTCTCCTATTTCATCAGCTTCTGCAGCGTGACCACCAGCTCATCGATAACCTCATCATTTCCTTTACGGATATTATCCGCAACACAGGTCTTCATATGATTTGCCAGCAGCACCTTATTAAAACTGTTCAGCGCTGAAGTTATCGCCGACACTTGTATCAATATATCCGTACAATACATGCCGTTTTCGACCATTCCTTCTACTCCGCGCACCTGTCCTTCAATTCTTTTCAGACGGTTCATCAGGTCTTTAATCTCTTTTTCGTCCCTGCTCTTATGCTTCCCGGAACAATGCGGACAAGCCGCCTTTTTTTCTTCTTTTTTTCCTGCCATAGGATAACCTCCCACCCATTAAAATACCCCCATGGGGTATACTGATCTTTCGACCAATATATACCCTATGGGGGTATTTGTCAACCTTTGGTCTCGCTGTTTTTACCCTCCTATTTTTCAAGTTTGAAAAGCTTTGCTGTTACATTTGACACGATCACAGACAATACAATTCCCGCGATAACAACTACCGCCAGACTCCATCCCGGACTGGCTTCCATCAGTGCATCTGCATATCCCGCAGGCATTTCCTCTACAGCACACTCATAAGTGTAATCCCTGTTAAACCATATTTGTCCGTAGTATCCAAAGCAGGAAAATGTCATAAACACTGTGCCTATCACATCACCTGTCCAATTGTACTTTAAACTTGCCCGTGCAGCTTCTGCCAAAACAGCTATCACAATCACCGGTATTACATGCCATATCACAGCATCTCCGATCAACACCAACAACAGTAATACCCCTAAGGCAAGACATACAGCAACTCCAGGCTTCTTTATTTTTCTAAATACATAGATCACGATTCCGGATAAAAGTATTCCGGCCGTTATTTGATAACATACAAACAGTACCGGTGTTATCGCCCCGGTCACACATACGAGTGTTGTTCCCACTGCATATAATACCGCATACAGCAGCACTCGAAACACATTCTTCTTTTTCCATTTTTCCATAATAATGTTCCTCCATGTAAATTTATTATCCATGTTAGCATTCGCTAACCATATGGGCTAAAAAATTTTATTTACGCCAGGAGCATGACCACCAGCCCTACTATCGCGCATGCCGGCAATCCAAGCAGTGATCCTATACAGCTTTGTTTGATATGAAACAGATAATCATGATACTCCTTCATATCCTCTGTTCCCGGAATACGTACCCTTTTCGAATGGCAGAACCAACCGCAGTCGAGTACCAGTGCATCAAACCAGGTTATCGATAGCCAGATGATATAGGTATATCCAAATCCCTGTAAGAATCCATGTGCATGGTTCACTTTTATCATAACCAATGCCGCCACCAAAATCAGTACTATGATCGCTGCCCCTTTTCGGATCAGGTCCTTCGTTTCAAATCGTCTTTCCGTTTCTTTTGTAAGCCCCAGTTCCACACAGCGTTTCCTGATTGCAGGCGGATAATCGCTGATCACCCCTATCGGATCCTTTGCAGTCATCGGTACTACGATTACTGAAAACAGTATAATTGCAATAATACATTCAATAAATAAGATCATTTTAGTTATCCCCTGTCTTTGCTTTGGAAATATTCAGTAGAAGTCCCGAAAACGTAATAAGACTGCCAAAACTGAGTCTTCCCTTTTACAAATGCCGTTATCTGAACTATATTCATTATCATAAAAAACACTAAAAATATAGCTGTAACCGGTATAAGAAAGAATTTTGCAAATTGAAGTGCATCATTTATTGCCAGATCCGCATCAATCCTTGCCACTGCGTTATGATGATATATAGTTGCACAACACATAACGTGACATAACGGTCCAAATAAAAGCATACCGATAAGTCCGGCTCTGTATGCGTGCGCATATCTTTCTGACACTGCAGCAATGACCCGATGCACTCCGAAAAAACACAAGGTCTCTATCGATATCCCTATCATCCCAAGAGTAGCCGACCAGAAGATCCTCTTGTCCGAAACTGCGCTATACCGCGAAAAATACTGAGCCATACCTGTCAGTGACGGATCCGGCGTCCCCCAGCCAAGTATCATATCTCCGCCTATAAGAGCAAGGAGTGACGCAAAAATACCCAATTTAAATAAATGCACTATCCTTTCCCAGTCAGGCTTACTATATTCAGTCTTCATCATTCAATTCTCCGCATTCTGTTCAATTAATTTATTTTTCAGTAATTCTATCACGCAGAGGATCAATGCTATAGCTACTGCTTTTATCATACTCTTTTCACCGCTTCCTTGCAACACAATGCAGGCGGCAGAAGCCGCGCTTCTCAAACAATTCCATCACAAGCCCAGCTTTGTTACAAAGAAGGTCTACATCCTCTTTTCCGTATATCCGTACGTCTCCTTTACCAAAGAGATTAAATATCGGGATCTCTATGTTATTGCAAAACCACCGGGCTGCCGCCGAATTCATAGTCATATCCCTCAGGATCAGTCTCCCGCCCGGTCGCAATACACGATAGACACTGTCAAAGAAATCCTGCACATTCGGATAGTGATGAAAACTCTGGCTGCAGATCACTACATCAAAGCTTTCCGGCACAAAGGGCAGCTTTTCACAATCACCTACTACCAGTTCCACACCTTCCATATTTTTGGCTTTTGCTACCTCGATCATCTTAGGCGTCAGATCGATCCCTGTATAATGCTTTTCCGGATACTTTTCATGCAAAAGTGTAAGCATCGTCGCCGGTCCGCATCCGCAGTCCAGCAGATCCGTAAACGGCTCTTTCTCCAGCTCTGCCAGTACATCAGGGTAGTCTTTCCTGCACATTTTATAAACGCCGCCCTTGTCTGTTTCATATACCTCTGCCGCTTTTGTAAACTCCCCTACGGATATTTCTTTATACTTTTGATCTGTCATCTTAATACCTCCTTACCCAATCTATGATCTCTTTTTCCGATTGTTCAAAATAGGACAGGTTTTCTTTTCTGTATTTACCAAACGTCTTGTACATTAATCCTATAAGCGGGATCATACGATACAGTTTCTTTTCACGTTCCCTGTTTGGCATAAGACCGTTTAAGTGGCTTCCGTGCGGATATATGATGACTTTTACATCTTTACTGTACCCACTCGCTTTAAGATCTTTTTCTATCTCCCTGACAGAATATCCTGCCGGCCATGCCTCATCTTCATCTCCTGCGATCAGAAGTATCCTGGCACCTGTTTTTTCCGGCGTTAGTTTTGCTGCATTTACCTTTACGGTATCCATATAAGCATCATGATAGGCAACCCACATACCTGTTACCCTGCATTTGGCATCCGGATGACTTTGATATTTTCCTGCTTTACGATAACATAACAGATCATATAACTTTCCCCTTTCATGCCGGCGGTAAGAGTGATTTCTTTCTGTTATTTCTTCGCAATTACTGTTATCCACGGCTTCGACTTATGATGATCTGCTTTCACCTTCGTAAATCCGGCACTATTAAGAGCTGCTTCAATATCTTCTATCGTATAGCACTTCATTCCATCTATGATCTCTTCAAACTTAAGACTTGCTTCATCTTTTCCGTCGGATTCATTTACGATCATAAAAACGCCGCCGGTTTTAAGCACCTTTGCTATCTGTGCAAAGCATTTCTCCAGTCCCGGCCAGAAATATATGGTTTCAAAAGCTGTAGCAAGATCAAAGGTCTCTTCCGGAAGATCAAGAGCAGATACATCTCCCTGTTTAACAATACATCTACCTGCATTGATCATATCCCTGTTATATTCCGTTGCTTTACCTACTGATACCTCGGAATAATCTATCGCCGTAACTTTTGCTCCTTGGTATTTTTTCAGCAGCTCCCCTGCATTTCTACCTCCGCCACATCCGATTTCAACTATTTCTTCCGGAAATATAGAAGTAAGGTGAGATAAACCCCAATCAGCCATCTTAGCATGACCTCCGTTCATTCCACCTACCATCATCTTACCCAGAAATCCCTCCGGTTTCCTTGTCTGGCTTACAAATTTCTTAAACAATCCCATTTTTATTTCCTCCTCACTGTTATTAAAATAATGTACACACCCATGCTGCAATTGCTGACGCCGCCGGGAAAATAACGATCAGCTTAAGCAGCTGGCTTTTAATATTGTAGCCGTACTTTCTGTTTGTATATACCGGAGTAACTTCCGGAGTAAAGGTCTGGAAAAAATGAAATTTGCAAAGAAGAAAATAATCAAAAAATATCATATCGTAGATCTTATATATTGTAAAAATCAGAACAAATCTTACAAAGAACTGCCAAAATGTATAATCGCTTCTGAAGCCATCCCATATTGAGGTTACACCAACCCCCAATATCATGAGCATACTCATTATCATTAATGTCCAACCGATCTTTCGTGCCCCATAGAATTCTTCCTGTTTTCTGTCTATCACCAGCTCCAGAGCTTCCTTTGGTGCAGAAGAAAAGAGTTTCTTATCTTTGATAAGAACAACTGCAGAAATAAGCATAATTGTTATCGCTGCACAAAAAATGAGTGCAAGAAAAAGTGTTAAAAACATTTTTTATCCTCCTCAACATTTTCATCCCAATCCCACATCTAATGCCATCATAAGAATAAACCCTGCTGCAAAGGATATGGTTCCGATATTCGAGTGTTCTCCTTCAGACATCTCGGGGATCAGTTCCTCAACAACCACATATATCATCGCGCCGGCAGCAAAACTCAATAAATAAGGCATCGTCGGAATAAGAATCCCGGATGCTGCTATAACCATAAGCGCCCCTATAGGCTCCACAATTCCGGAAAGCATTCCGTATAAAAAAGTCTTTCCTTTTGGAACTCCCTCACCTAACAAAGGCATCGATACGATCGCACCTTCAGGAAAGTTTTGGATAGCTATACCCAGTGCTAATGCAAGAGCCCCTGCAAATGTGATTCCACTGTTGCCATACAACCAACCTGCACATACGATCCCTACTGCCATTCCTTCCGGCAGATTATGCAAGGTAACCGCCAATACCAGCTTGGTCGTTCTTTTTAATCCGCTGCGCGGTCCTTCTTCACATTTATTCAAATGCATATGCGGTGTGATCACATCGAGAACCAGCAGAAAAAGCATTCCTATCCCGAACCCTATTGATACCGGTATAAATCCCAGCTTTCCAAGTTCTTCCGTCTGCTCCAGAGCAGGTAACAGAAGACTGAAAAAAGATGCTGCAACCATTACTCCGGATGCAAATCCAAGTAAGATTTTTTCAATCTTACTATTAAGCTTATCTTTCATTAAGAATACCATTCCAGCACCTAATGTTGTTCCAAGGAATGGAATCATTAAACCAAGAAATATTTTCATAAATCCTCCTATAAAATAAAGTGTATTATTAAACCTGCTAATGAACAAATAATAAGTGCAAGGGCTTCGCCAATAAAGAAACCTTTAATATGAAACCAATAATTATGATATTCTTTAACCATATCTTCGGTTCCTTTAAAAACAAAATGTTTATCATGGCAGAACCAAATAACATCTAAAACTATAGCATCATATAAATTTACTATTGTCCAAAGTAAGAAGCCATAACTAAAACTTTCTAAGAATGTTGTATAACCATTTATATATCTTAGTACTGCACATAGTATTATTAGAAATAAAATGGATGCAAATATCTTAGCTGTTATTTTATTTTCATTTGTTGGTATTTTATCCTTATATTCTTTTAAAG
>JAEEGJ010010453.1_pt1 | contig 24145 bp, 9 predicted proteins | sample 8958761 | NCBI WGS metagenome assembly JAEEGJ01 (sample SAMN16246546, study PRJNA631951) | gut metagenome | biome: gut microbiome; feature: rumen; material: RS-attached | host: Bos | place: Iran: Karaj | collected 2018-10 | reverse complement strand
GCATTTGGATCTTGCGGACAAAGTCGCCTTCGGGCGGGGTGCCGCCAACGTAGGCGTGAAGGTCAAGGAAGTCAAGCGATTCGAGAAGCCTTCCTTTTTCGATGGCAGTCAAGTCTCGGATGCGAATGGAGTAGAGTCCCGGCCCGCCGATGCGGAAGGAGGGGTCGGCGGCCTTGAGGCCCTTGCGGACGGCGCGGGCGTAGTCGGCGATTTGCGCGGGCTTGCCCTTGAAGTGCGCCAGAGGCTCGTTGTAGATGGAAAAGTCGCGCGGGAGGGCGTGGGTGCGCGCGTAGGCGGCGACGGCCCGGGCGACATCGTCCCAGTCCTTTGCCGGGTAGAAGGGATTGCCGAACGAGGGCAGATTGATCCCCTTCGGCAGATTCATCGTCCAGAGCGGCATGCCGAAGGAGAAGACGCCGACCTGCCGCAAGCCGTCGCGCTCGCCGTATGGCGACGCGACGCCTTCGGCGAGTGACGAGTGACGAGTGACGAGTGACGAGTTTTCCGCATTGTGCATTGTGCTTTCCTCATTTTGCATTCTGGATTCTGGATTCTGCATTTCAATGTCGCCATATTTGGCGACATCGTCCTTTGTGACGTCGCGGAAGGAGGTCATGCGGCGGTTCCAGCAGGCGCCGGCGAGGCGGATGAGGGCGGGATCGCCATTGACATTCCAGATGCCGAAGACCGAGTTCGTGCGCCACGCCTCGGGAATTGGCGCACCGATAACAGCGGCGGTGAGGGCGAGAAGTCCGGGGCCGTCACGCCCCGCAATCTCTATCTCATACCAGCCGCGCTCGGTCAGCCGCAGAAGCCAGTGGCCCTCATGCGCCGGATCGGGGGCAAGGGCCACCGGCGTCGGGGGCGCATCCGGCGCGCGGCGCACCGTGGCGACGGCGTCCGCACCGTCACCCTCGAAGGCCAACGTGGCATTGTCGGCCGCGAAGACGAGGCCGTTCTCGCCACGCCAGTCAGCCTTGGTTGCCTCTGCAAGCCGCAGCGCCTGGGCGTCTGCGACGGCCAGAAGCGGAAGGGCGAGGAGGGCGAAAATGATGCGTGGGGATTTCATGGCGTTTCGATGGCGATGCGGTAGAAGGCCGAGTCTGCGTCGTCGGCCGGTAGGTCGATGGTGTTTTCCGGCGGCGAGGCGGCGACGTGTTCGCGGTAGACGACAAAGGGATCGCCGAGGCGCTCCGCGCGCATCACGGTGTAGGTGCGTCCCTTGACACTCGGCCACGAGAGTGTGACCTTGCGGTTCGGTGTACCGGTTGAAGTGTCGACGAGGGAAATGCCGCTTATCTGGAATCGCGAGGAGGCATCGTGCGGATCGGTTCCCGCGAGCCATTCACCGAAATTGCTGAGGGCGTCACCGTCCGGGTCGCCGTCCGGATCTGTCCCCGTGCGCTGGAGGAAGTAACGGCGTTCCCAGAGGTCGGGGAGACCGTTGCCGTCGGCATCGTTTGGCACATGAACAACCGGAACGAATCGCGCGGCATCAACGATGACGTGCTTGCCGGCGGCGGCCTCCGTGAGAATGCGGACGGTGCCGCCCGTTCCAGCTGCAAAGGGGAACGTGCCGACAGTGGTCCACCAGCCTCCGTCCTCCTCGCCCTGGACGGTCATGTCCACGAGATTCGTCACGATGCCTTCGGCATGGACGACCTCGACGCGGACGGCGGTCGAACGGGTGTCGCTTGCGTTCCACGCCAGCTGGACGCGGTACTCTTCGGCAGAGGGAAGATCGGGGCGGAAGAGGCACCAGAGATCCGTCGATGAGCGCCGGTCATTGTGGAGGTAGTTGCTCCCGTAGCGCTTGTCACTGTAGGTGCTCTTCGTCCAGCCGTTGCCGTAGGCGCGGAAGGCCGGCAGGCCGTCGGCGTTGTCGACGATCGTCTCCCCACGCCGCTTGCGCCAGCACAAGGCGTCGGCGATGACGTATTTGTCCGCCTCGATTCCCGCTGTGAGAATAGTTGCCGAGGCCGTGGCGGGATTGAAACGCCAGAACCCGATGGGAATCCACGTTCCGGAGCGCCCCTCGTTCGTCATGTCAACAAGGTTTGTAACTGTGCCGTCAGCCGTGACAACCTCCACGGGGACACGCGCGGACCGGGAGGAATTGCCGTTCCAGATGATGAAAAGCTGCCAGGGGCCAGCCTCAGGCAGGTTCGGCACATAGCGGACTCGGAGCGACGGAGAAGACGCCTTACCATTGTGCCAGTAGTCCGGTCCCCACCGCTTCTCCGAGCTTGTGCTCCGCACCCAGTCTCCGTAGCGTGTCGCGGTACCGCCGCCGCCCCAGCCGGCCTCGGGGTCGGTATCGACGATGACATCCATCCACGTCGCATTGTCGACGGCTGCGGGGATGCCAGTGTCATCCCGTTCAGGCCAAGTTCCGCCGATACGCGTTTGAAGTTCCGCGGTGAGTGCCGGGTCGCGGTAGATTTCGCGCGGCGGGACGCCCTGCTCAAGGCAGATTGCGGCGGCCGTGCCAACGGCGACGCCCATTTGCCCGCCCGTGTTCATGACGCGGCTGCTTCCGAAGGCGACATGCGAGAAAGAAGCGCAGCGTCCGGCGAGGAAGAGGTTTGGCACGTCGCGGCAACAGAGCGAGCGGTAGGGAAAATACCACTTGTCCACGCTGATCTGTTTGGTGGCGCAAAGCCATCCCGCCTGACCGCCCCACTTGGCGGAGTCGTAGTAATGGAGGTCGATTGACCAAGTCGCCGTGCCGACGGCATCCTCGAAATAGACGCCATTCTCGACGTCATGCTGCGTGACGGTGTAGTCGCCAACGATGCGGCGGCTCTCGCGTCGGCCGGCGATGAAGGGCACCCATGCGAGCGCGGCGCGGCGCGCGGCGGCGCCGGAGGCGTCATTGCGCGCCCGCGCATTGGAGAAAGAGCCATAGATGGCGCGCAGAAGGCGGTCGCGCAGCAGCTCGGAATCGCGAATCGTGTCCTCGGCGGGGCCAAGCCCTGCCTCCCACTGCCAGCCGCCTTCGGTGGCGCAGTTCCCGCCGGCCACAGAGAGCGCCCAGGGGACGGCCGGGAAATCCGTCTCCGCGTCGCGCGCGACGGTACGCCACATGAGGCTGTTGCCCATGGTGCAGGAGTCGGCGAGCGGCTGGGCGAGGGATTCGCCGTATTCCTCCTGCGATTCACGTCCAACACGGAAAGCCGCGCCGGCGAGGACGGCGAGCGTGCCGTCGCCGGTGGCATCGACAAAGAGCGGCGCGGCAAGGCGCATGCGTTCAGCCGTGCGGACATTGCGGGCATCGACGAAGACAATCTCCCGCGCGGCATTGGTAATTGCGCCTTCGACGCGCCAGCCCGGATAGGCCGTGACATTCGCCTCGGCGGCAAGGTAATTCGCGCGCTTGGCATCGTCGTTCGCGAAGCCGTCCTGGGCGTTTGCGGCGGAACTGGCGAGGCGGTTGACGATCCAGTGGCGACCTTCTCCCTGCGTGTGGACGCGCACTTCGTCGCTTGCGTTGCCGCCAAAGACATCTCGGTCCTGGACAATGGCCACGCGCAGCCCGCCCCTTGCCGCTGCGATTGCGGCGGCGCAGCCGGCGATGCCGCCACCGGCCACGACGAGGTCGTAGGATTCCACGCGTGCCGGCGCGCCGGTTTCGTCGCGCTGGACGGCGCGCCAGGCGGCAAGCGCGGTGCCTCCGTCAGGCGGCGCCGCAGAAGCCGAGAGATCCTGCGTGAAGAAGATGGCGTCGCAACGTCCGTCGAAACCCGTCAGGTCATGGAGGACCACGGTCACGGGGCCGGGCGATGCCACCGCGAACTCGCCCGCGCGCACCCAACCCCAATTGGCGGGGGCGATGCCGAGTGTGGTGGCGAGGGGCGCCCCTTCAACCAGAATCTGGAAACGCCCGGGGCGAGCGGTGTCGGCACCCTCCCAGTCAGGAACCCAGTCATGCGTCCTCACCCAAAGGGCCCATGTGCCTGCGGCGGGAAGGGAAATGGCGCCGGCCGCGTCCGCCACGGGCACTCCAAGTCCGTGGGCCAGGAGATAGGGCGAGCCCATCACGTCGGCCGATTGCGTGTCGAGCGCCCAGCCGCCGGTATTCGCAAGGGACTCCGCTTCCACAAGCAGTCCGGTATCCGAACCGAGGCAACGGCCAGTCGTCGCAAGGAGAGCCGTCGTAAGTACGGCCCCTAAAAGGGCTGCATGGCGCGGGAATCCGGACACGCCCCAATTCCTCCCGCCTATCGGAAGACGATGACTGTCGGCTCGATTCCCTGCCACTCGTAGCAGCCGATGTCGTAGGCGTTGCGGAAGAGGCGGGGCTTTCCGGCGAGGTCAAACACCGGAAGGGCGTTCACAACGTCGCCCTTGCCAGCATCCACAAGCGGGGAGCCGGCGGCGGGCTTGTATTTCCCGCGGGCGTAGCTTGCGAACATCGTTGATGTCGTACCGCGGACCCAGTTCTTGGAGGTAATCAGCGACTCGTCGAAATTGAAGTCGAAAGCGGAATTGGCGATGTTCACAAAGCGGCTCGCGGGGAGCGGCGAGAGCACAATCCCCTCGGTGTCCACGATGCCCGCGACGGCGCAGTTCTGGACATAGGCCGATTCGCCTGCAATGCGAATCGAGGCGGAGCCGCCATTTAAGGCTGTCCCGGCACCCAGGACGGAGTTGACGATTGTGCATCCGACCATGTGCGCATTCTCCGCGAGATGGACAACGGCAGATTCGAGCGTGGTGCCGTTGGCGTCGAAGAGGCAGTTCAGAATGACCGCCGCCCCCTTGGCGAGAATGCCCGTGGCCTGATCCTTCACCGCGGTGCCCGAGACACTGTTGCCGCGCAGAATGCAGCTCACCATCGTGCCCCCGCGCATATAGGCGCCCGCGCCACCATGCTCGCTGTTCGCGTCGGCCGTCGTCCAGGAGAGCGAGGCGTTCTGAATGACGCAGTTCGTGACGAGTCCGGCGGTGATCCAGAGGTTGCCGCCGGTGTAGCCAACAATGTGTCCGTCGGTAACGGTGACGCCGGAGAGGACGGCACCGGCGTGGGTGAGGTTGAAAACGCGGCAGGCGCCGGCGATGCCCACATTGCGGACGATGACATCGGCGGGATTCCCGGTCATCCCTTCGACGCGGATGGCGCGGTCGAGGACGACGCGTTCCGTTGTCGTGTACTCGCCGGGGGCAAGGTGGACGGTCGCGCCTGAACCGGCAATGGCAATGGCGGAGGCAACGTTGTTCGCCGCCTTGGCGAGCGTGTCGTACGGGGCTGTGGCGGAACCGCTGGTCGAAACATAGATGTCGCCGGATGTCACAACCTGAATGGTCGCGGCCGCTGACGTGGCGGAGAAGGTGCGCTCGTCCTTCGTCGCCGTGGCGGTGAACGTGTAGGTGCACGTCGCGCCCCAATCGAGGTCCTGAACGGAAAGGGAGAGCGTTCCGGCTTGGTGGAGCGATCCAAGAGATCGTGTCTGCGTGGTTCCGCCGACAGAGTAGGACACGAGAAGCTCGGTGTCGGGGCGGTCGGGGTCGCCGTCGAGCGCGGGCGTGGCCAGCGAAGCGGTAAAGACCACGGCGCTTCCATCGAGCGTGGCGGATGTTGTTGCAAGAACGGGGGCGCCCAGCGTGCGAACCGTCTGAACGCTGGAAACGGCGTCGTCATGGCCGGTTGCCGTGGCGTGGAGGCGCCAGTAATAGAGCGTGTCGGGGGCGAGTCCGGCGACTGTCGCGGTCTGCGTTCCGGCGGAGACGCCTGAGAGGATGTTGGTCGAGCCGTTCAACGACTCCGCATCGGTTCCGTATTCAACGGCGACATTCGCCGTTTCGCCCGCGCCGAGGTCAACCGTGACGGGGACGGAGAAACCATCGAGAAGCGGCACAAGACTGGATAGGGTGGGATAAACCGAGAAGTCGGAGACCGTGACCGGAACGAGATTGGCAAGGTCGGAAGCTGCGGCGATTTCGTCGAAAAGAACATTCGCGTTCGCCGTCATGTAGGGGGCGGTCATGCAGAGGTAGGCGAGCGGCGTGGTTGATGAGAGTTGCGCGGTCGTAACCTCTGAGCCAAAATGCGTTTCGGGGGCGTTGTCATAGTCATCGACCGGCATGGCGAAGGCTCGGCCAGTGGCGCCGTCGGCGGCGAGGGTGACTTCGGCTACACAAAGGTAAGTCGTGTTTTCGGCAAAATCCGCCGCCGCGACAAGCGTCTGCGATTCACCTCCGAAACGGAAGACGATCTCGGTATCGACGTCGCTCGAACTGGTCGAGGTCTTGCGGAAGGCGAACCAGACGCCGTTGGTGAGGGCGTTGCCGGACTCAGTGCGTCCGTGTGCGGGAGAACCGGACGACAGGTTGACCAGCGGGACGGTGCGGAAGCCGATGCCGCGAAGCATTCCCTCGACGCGCGTGGCAGTGCCGGCGCCGTTGCCCTGGAACATCAGCGCCCGGAGGTAGAACGTCCCCTCGGTCGGAAGCGCGCCGGAGGCGAGGACGCGCTGTCCGGCGCGGTAGTTGCTGTCGTTGCTGCCAACCGTGCCGTTGCCGCTGGTGCTCGTGTTCCTGTAGCCAATCGAGCCCGCGCCGGCGGGTGTAAAGCCATCCCATGAGGCGGGAAAGGCAAGGCCGGTGGAGAAGCAGCGGACGACGGAGCTGTCGCCGGCATTCCATGGTGCCGAAGAGAGGAACCCCGTTTCACCGGTGCCCTTGGCGTGGAGTTTTCCCATGCCGTCGTTGCCGACGGTATAGACGGCGGTGTCAAAGCCGTCCGCAACGTAAATGCCGGCGTGGGTCGGCACGGACGCGAGTACAAGCACTGCGGCGGCGGTTCCGCCGAGGATGGATGAGAACAGATGGTTCATGTCTTGTCCTTTCAAAGGGGGCTTTTACAAGAAGGCTCCAACCTTGCGTAATATTTTACCAAACGAAACAATTTCATGCAAGAAGAAAATTTTGCTTGAATTTACGCAACAGTTGCGGTAAACTTTTTCATTATGGCTTCTACACTTAGGGAAATCGCAGCACGTCTCAATGTCGCCCCGAGCACTGTCTCGCGGGCTCTCTCTGGTGATCAAGGCGTAGGAGGGGCGCGCGCCGCCGAAATACGCGACTTGGCGAAATCTCTCGGCTACAGACCCCGCCCCCTGCGCAGGCTCGTCAACCACACGATTGGCATCGTAACGGTGACGCCCGATGGCAAAATCTCGGACGAACCCTACCAGACGCGACTTTTGGCAATGTCGATGGAGACCGTCGGCGCAGCAGGCTGGCACATGCTGCACGAATTCGCCGTGCGGACATCGCCCGAACTCCCGGCGATGCTCCGCGAGAACCTCGTTGACGGAATCGTCTTATCCGGCATGCCGTCGCCGGAACTGTGCGCGTCCGTTCGAAAACTCGGCGTTCCCGCCATCTCGCTCAACGACACGCCGTCGCGATGCGGTCTTCCCTGCATCTCCGCCAACGGCGTGGACGGCATGCACCAACTTGTGGACGAACTCTCCGCGATGGGACATGCCAATATCGCGTTCATCTCATCGTCGACGGCGTTCCCCGCAGTGGCGGCCCGCGTAGAGGCATTCACTGCCGCCACCCGACAACACTGCATCAAAAACCGGACAATCATTACGAACTGGATTTCAATCCAGCAAGGACAAGTGGCGACGCGACAGCTGATGACCCGGAAGCCGCGCCCGACGGCTGTCATCTATTCGACCGACCGCCTCGCCATCGGGGGGCTGATCGAGTTGGCGCGGCTTGACCTCTCAGTACCGAGCGACATCAGCATCGCGGCCTTTGACAACACGGGACTTTGCAGCTCGTCGGACCCGGCCATCACCTGCATCGACCTCAACCAGGACGAAATGGTGACCCGCGCCTTCGAGATGTTGCGCGGGGTCATCGAGGCCGGCGAGGCACTCGAATCCGTGGGGATCAACGTCGCCTCATCCATAACCTGGCGCTCCTCCTGCACAGCGGCCCCCTGAGACATTTTGCCATGAAGACAAGAATCATGGCGGCCGCCTTGGCCGCGCTGGCCGCACGAGGATTTGCCGCGCCATTCCTTGACGCGTTCAATGGGAACGCAATTGCGGTCGACGGCACCCCCGCCGCCCCAAACATCGTTCTGGAAGGCGTGCGCCTCTCACACGCCGGCGGCAAGAGCGAGATTCGCTTTTCTAAAGCCCTGGCGACGACCGGGAATGGCGATGAGGCCACCGTCGAGGCAATGGGCATGATGGGCGCAACCCGAATCCACGCTCGTATTGAACGGCGCGGCGAGGCAATCGACGCGACACTGCGCATCGCATGTGGAGATGAATTGGAGGGGCTGAAGACCGACGAGACAATGCTGCTTCGCCATCTCGCTCGGGGAATCACCCCAGCCCCCGACGTTGTGAAAACGGCGCATTGGGTACGCGATGCGAACGGAGGCTACCCGCATGAAGAGCCGCTCGGCGCGGTCGAACTCTTCTCCCGCGCCGATGGGGGCGGCGTCTTTGCCGTGGCTTACGCGCCGGGTTCGGCCGGCAATCCTAAATGGCGGGACGCCGCCTCGGCGAGCATCGGTTTCACACGCGAAAATGACGGCTCACTTGTTTCGCGCTTCACCATTTTCCCGGGCGGGTTGCCACAGGACATGACACCGGCTTCCGCCGCCGCCGAAATCGCGGGACTCCCCTTCTCCACCGCCATCTCCACTGCCCGCGTCTACAATTGGTTCGATGACCCGTCCGCGCCGATTGTCGCCGAACTCCACGCGCGCAACTGCGGAAACGCACCGCGTGAAATCTCCCTCAACTGGTGGATCCGCGACTGGGACGGCACGCTCGTCGCCTCTGGCAGCGCCACCAATGTCATCCCCGCTCATGCCACACTCTCGCGTACCGTCTCCTTCCGCCCAGAAGGGGATCGCGGAATCTTCTTTGCTGAATGCTCCGCATGCGACACGGCAAGCGGCGAAGAGCTGGCATTTCACCGTACAAACCTCTCCCTCCTCCCCCCGTACCGGTTCTCTTCAAAGCCAGACAATTCCATCTTCGGCATCGCGGCCTACTGGCCGATTCCGGACGAGGAACGTGTGCAGCGACTCATGGACCGAATGGGCGTACGCTGGGTGCGCCACGGCGACACACGCCTCCAGCACACGCCGCGCATCTGCTGCCGCCACACCAAGTGGCCAAAGGGCGAGATCACCGACGAGGAGCGCGACGCCTGGATCCGCCGCGAACTGGAAAGTTGCATCGAGCAGGGAAATCCCTTCTGGGAGTTCTGCAATGAAATCAACATGTCGACGGCCGGCATCGCGATGGAAGGAGGCGGAATCGGCAAGGCCCTCCTCGCGCCGAAATACGTCGAATGGGTCAAGGCCATCGCGCGCATCAAAAAGGCAAAACCTGAATACGCGAAGATCGGGCTGCTCTCGTTCGGAATCGCGGGCTTGGACAAGACCTTCATTCGGCGCATCCATGAACTGGGAGTTTGGGACTGCCTTGACGGCATCGCGCTCCATCCCGGGCGCGGCAACTTCACGCCTGACTACCCCTATCTGCATCCCGAGACCCCGGCGGCCCGGCCGCCAGAGACTGGCAAAATCTCGGCTCACTCCAATTTCTGGAACTACCTCGGCGCCGTCCGCGGGGCAAGGGAACTGATTGCGGAGCAGGGCGACAAACCCCTCTGGCTGACCGAGGTCTACGCCCCGACGCCGCCCAACGGAGCCTGGGAGGACACCCTCCGCGACAGCGCCGACAACGCGCTGCTGACACTTGCGCTGGCGAAGGCCGAAGGTGTCAGAGCCGTCATGTGGTATCAGCTTTTCGACAGCGTCTGGCACAACCGCCTCGGCGCGAAGCACACCGACCGCGAATACTACTTCGGCCTCGTCAACCGCGACCTCTCCTTCAAGCCGGCACTCTTCGCATACGCCGCGGCGGCGGAAGCCCTCGACGGCGACTGCGCCTTTCTCGGCTGGATTGACAGGAAGGCGATCAACGCACCCGAGACAACACATGGACTGCTCTTCTCGACGCCGCGCGGTCACTTGGCCGTCCTCTGGGACAGAAGCCAGGGCTACGTTCTTTCGAACCTTTCGGAAAAACCATATCGCGCCCCGGAACCCTGGACACGGCATTGGACACGCAATGTTCGGTTGCGTCTGCCGCCTTCGCAAGGCCAGGTGAAGCTTGTTGATTCAATCGGGCGCCACCGCACACTCTCTTCCGGGTCTGAAATCATGCTCGACGGTTCCCCGATCATGGTATCGGGAGTCAGTTTTCCCGTAATGCAAATGGACAGAAACTCGGCCGAATTAGGCCGATGATGTCTCACTTCGCAGTTTCGACGATTGAAATCGGCGAGATGTCGACGTCGATTGGGAGATTACGCCCCCAGTCGCCGGGGATGACCTGCAATTCGCAGTCGAGGCCCTTTCCGGCCGGATCGAGCGCACCGTCCGGGAGCGGAATGGAGACTTCAACAACGGGACGTTTCGACGTCGCGAGAATGCAGCCGGGCTGGCCGCCGTTCGCGCCGAAATCGACTTTGCCAATGCCGGGAATGCGGAAGAAGCCCTTGACAATCGCGGAGGTGTCGTTCTTGGCCGTGACGGTGAAGCGAATGCGACGGCCATTCGTCGAACGATCTGTGTGCGCCTTCATCCAGGCCGCCCAGGAGCGGCGCGCCTCGATGCCGCGGTCGGCCCAGAACTGCTGGTGGACCATGTTGCCGCCGGCCCCGTGCGAGTCGACGTGGAGCGTCCCGTCCTTGCCGTAGGTGAAGAACTTGAGCGCGGCGCCGTTGCCGTTGACATTGCCGTAGCCCATGGACTGCCCCCAGCAGCCACTGTAGTTCTCGGGGTCGCCGACGGCCCAGCGCAGAATGACATCGCCCGGATCTGTTGCGGCCGGCGGCGGCGTGGAAGCCGCCTTGGCCTCGTCCAGCCACTTGCCGAAGGTCGCGTCGTCGAGGCGCCCGTGCCAGGCGGCGATGAAGGTGTCCGCGAGAAGGGGCTTGGTCCACTGTGCGGTGCGCCGGTCGACAAGCCCCATGTCCCAGTCGCCGCCGTTTTCCCAGACGACAATCGGTAATCCGTAGGACCGGGCCTTTTCGGCATACTGCCGCGCCCAGCGCATGCGCTCGGCGTCATTGGGAGAATAGTGGAGGTCGTCGAGCCAGCGCCGCTGCGCGTTGACCTCGCCGAGGACGAGAGGGACGCCCTTGTCAGTGAAGTACTTCTTGAAAAGCGGGAAGAAGAGCCCGAGACGTTGCTCGGCATGGGCGGGGTCGTGGATCTTGCGGTTCCCCCAGAGGCAGAAGTCGCCGGGTTCGTAGCAGTGGATGTCCGCGATGATTCGGCCGCTCTCAGGCTCCGGGTTGCCCCATCCGGCGCACGTCGCCTCCTGGAAGGCCGCCGCGTAAGTCGGAACCATTAGGTAGCGCTTCGCGTTGTTGCCGCCTGTGGCGCGGACCGCCTCCGCAAAGATTTTCGCGTAGCGGTTGACGCGCTCGAAGTACGGGGCGCGTCCGCTCCAATCCTCCTGTCCCTTCTGCTTGCCGTCGGGACCGCCGTACTGTTTTGCCTTGCGGACCTCGTTGAAGGCCTCGAAGACAAGGCGCTCGCCCGCGTCCTTGAAGGCGGTGGCTATCTGCGTCCAGAGGTCGCGCAAAATCTCCTCTGCCGCAGCCTCGTGTTCGGCGTTGCCGTCTATGGTGAGCCATGCGAATGGCGGACCGGAGTCGCCGCCGTCATGGTGGACGTTGAGTATCGTCACCAGGCCCTCGTCGAGACACCAGCCAACAACCTCCTTCACGCGGGCAAGGAAGGCCGGTTCTATCGGATGGCCTTTCGCGTCGTGGTCGAAGCGCTTGGACCAGGTGACTGGGACGCGAACGGTGTCGAATCCCCTTTGGCGGTAGGCGTGGATGAGTTCGCGTGTGATGCGGACGTTTCCCCAGTCCGTCTCGTTGCCGGACGGGACGTCGAAGGTGTTCCCGATGTTGATGCCGACATGGATTTCGTCACGGACGAAATCGACCGCACCGCGAGAAAAGGGCTCCCGTACATCGGCTGAGGCGCTTTGCGACTTGGACTCCGCGTCGGTCTGGCTGTGGTTCGATGAGACGGTGAAGACCTGGTTCGGCTGCGGAGGCACAAGCCCGTGCTGGGACCCCTGCACCCAGAGGATGGACTTCGGGGTTTTAATCGCGTTGTAGTAGGCCGCCTGACCTGACGGCGGGCAGGTGTAGTCACCCAGTCCGGCGCGGGTAATCTCCACGGGGCACTTCGCCCGTTTGACATGGTTGATGGAGTCGAAGTAGTCGAGTCCGGGTGCGTATGGGATGTGCCAGCCGCCCTTGAGGCGCTTGCGCGGGCCGGAGACCATGAAGAAGTCGCATCCCCAGACAATGGAGGGACGCGCCAGCGAAACGTCGTGGTCGAGGCCCGCCGCCCAGCTGGACTGGAGCCCACCCTGGCTGCCGCCTTCAACGATGAGGTCCTTCCCGTTCCATTCGGGCCGCGACTTCACGTATTCCAGCGCCCGCATCACGCGCATCGCCATCCAGCGGAAATACGCCGTCTCCGGCTTCGCGTTCTCCTCAGGCGAAAAGGCATAGCCCCATCCCGGCGGATGAATTCCCGCCATGAACTCAGTGTAGTAGGCCTGGTCTCGGTTCAGTTCGTAGCCATGGGCGTTGATCTCGAGCGCGATTTCGCCCTTGCGCGCCATCCACGTCGGATTGCCCTGCTTCCAAGTGCCGTAGCCCTGGAAGGCGACGCGCGCCTTGCAGCTCTTCGGTGACGCCCCAGCCGGAACGAAGAGGTAGCCGGTGACTGGCCGCGGACCGTAGCACGCGACCGTGAGCTCGTAGTTTTTGCAGCCGTTCACGTCGGGCAGCTCACGCAGCGTCGCCTCCGGCGGGACTGTGGCCAGCAGCCTCTTCTGCTCCGCCCACCACTGGTCGAAGTCCTTCGGCTCAGGCTTCTCCTGTTCGATGGCCGCCACGTCCACGCCGGCACCGCCGTCGAAGAAGACAGTTTTGACCGGTTGCCAGTCTGGCGCGCCAGGTGCCTTGCGGTCGCGCAAGACGGGCTTCCCCGTCTTTTCCTTCACATACGCTTCAAGTCGCACGAAACCGGCGCGGTCGAGCGACGTGGTTACCGTACAGACCTCGCCCGACTTGAACGGGGCAATTCCCCGCTCCGTACGGCCATCGTCGCCAGTGCGCTTCCACTCGACGACGAACCCCTCCAGTTCAAGCTCGGGAGGGACGTCCACCGACTTCAGCGAGAAGACAATGGGGTCGCCGATCTTGTAGGAGACCGGGTTCTCCTTGTCGGTGCGGCCCTTGAGCTGCACGGCGTCCCAGACGTTGCCAAAGACCGACGCCGTCAGCAGGACGGCAAGCGAAAAAGCGACAAATCGTTTCATGGTACAAATCCCTGGATTACGCCGTATGGTATCTTGCGCTTTGTTTTCATGCAATTATGATAGCACAACGCCCCATGCCACGCAAGAGCGGTGCGGTTGCTTCCGCTTCCGGGAGAGAAGGAGTATTGGAGGATGGGAGGTTTTATTGGTATTTGCGATTTGTGAACAATTGGCATTTGTGGTCATTTGTGAACAATCCTCGCCAAGCTCCTTGATTTTCGCGCTTGAATTTTGTACAATCTTAAACGTAACTTTTGAAAGGAGTTCCCCCATGCCCAAAGTCCGTGAAATGCCGATTCGCCGTTGCAGGCCATCCGAGGATACCGTCCCATTTTCAGAATGCCGCAACAATCTGTCAGCATATATCGGGCGCGTCCGCGAAACGCACCGCCCAATACTCATCACGCAAAACGGCCGCGCCGTGTCGTATCTGGTCGACGCAGAATCCATGGATACGCTTTTCGACCAAATGGAGCTTTCCCGCGATATCGACATTTCACGTCGTGAATTCGCCGAGGGCAAAGGCATTCCGCATGAGCAGGTGATGCGGGACTCACTTGAATTTCTCGATAAACTGGCTGCCAAAAGAGGAAAGGCTGGCAAATGAAGATTAGATGGTCGCCGCATGCGAACAGTCTCTTTCTCGATGTCCTTCTGCAAATTGAACAAGCCCTCTATATCGATGATGCCTACAGATGGCGCGAAAGAATACTCAAAGAAGTTGGTCAACTTGCTGACTTTCCTTTTCTTGGTCCTGAAATTCCCATTGAATGCTTTGAATCCCTTCCAGAGAATGTCGACAGACTTCGACAAATAGTCTGCAATCCCTACCGCATCGTCTACGAAATTGTCGATTCCGAAATACATGTCCTGTCAATCCGCCATACGCGGATGCTGATAGCTGATAGCGACACCCGTTGGAACTAGGGTTCTATCAAATCGCCATTTCGTCGCGCCCGTCACGGAAGTTTTCAAGCCGGATTGTCGGAAGCGGCATGTTGTCGGGCCCGCCGCAGCAAGTCCACTGCCCGTCGCCGTGGTAGAAATCGGTTTTAGCATGGGATGTTTCCCCCGGGGACCTAGCGCAGGAAAACCACCGTGCCTTTTCCGCTCACGACAAGTGTGCCGCCGGCGCCGTCGGCGGTGTCGACAATCCCGGTAAAGCCGAGCGCCTGCAGCTGCGCGGCGGTATGCGTCCCGGTTGGCACCTTCGTTCCGGCAACCTTCGCCGTCGCCACCACGAAGGTGTGCCCGAAGAGGTCGAGCTCGCCAGTTTCGTCGAGTTCGATGTCGTTCATTTTGAAGGCGCCGTTTGCGTCTGCGGCGGTGACCTGGGCCTTGGCCTCGTTGCGGACGACGAGGTTGGCGTACTTGAAGACCGCGACGTCGTCGGCCTGGTAACCGGTGGCGCAGATCGGCGTGTAGGTCGTGCAGGTGACATTGTTGTCGTCGAGGACGACGGTTCCGCGTCCTTCCGCGACTCCCGCGTTCTGAACGTAGATGGAGCCGCAGGAGCCGATGCTGCCGGAGCCCATTGTGGAGCAGTTGACCGTTCCCGCAAAGTCTTCCAGCGTTGCGCCGGCGCCCGTGAGGCGAATCGCGATGCGGCCACCGGGCTGACCGTTTTTGACGGCACCGGCCTTGATGGCGCCGTCGCCGACGAGGCGTCCGGCGGTAATGTCTATCGATCCGCCGCCGACCTGGGAGTTGATGCCATCGTTCCCGTCGTATGAGGTCGCGGCGATGGTGCCGCCCAAGGTAAAGGTGCCCGTTACGACGAGCTCGACTGCGCCGCCGGGGATGATGTGCCCGTAGCTGTTGGACTGTCCGTGCGGGAGTGTCCTAGGACGGAACACCGAGCCAATGGTCGTGCCGGTGTTCGAGCGGCGTCCGCCGTGCACGCCCATCGGATAGCCAGCCGGGATGTAGTTGCTGTCCTGCATGGCGCCCGCCTTTATCACATTCACTGCGCATCCGGCCGGGACGGTTAGGTCGCCATCCACCGTGCAGTGGATGGCATCGAAGGCGTCAGGGTATGCGTTGTTCGCAAGCTGCTGCGTGTACTTGCCGCCGAAGCCGATGGCCGCGCCGTCCGCGAGCGAGACGTTCGCATTGAACACGTAGTTGGAGACCGGCGCAAAGTACCAGTGACCGGAGAGCGTGATGTCCGACGCCGAGCCGAAGTTGAGCGTCCCGCCCCGGTAATAGATCCCTGACGGAGTTCCAGAAGTGTTGTACGGCGCCGTCACGCTGTCCCAGCCGGGAAGCGTCAGCGTCGTGCCGGCGGGGACGCCCAGCTGCACGTTGCCGCCAAGCTCGATTCGGTCGAAGGTCCAGTCGGCGTCTGGCGTGATGTCCGTCCTGCGGCCGCGCACGGCGTCATTTGAGGTCTGGTCAAAGTTCCGAACGATGAGGACGCCGTTCGTCATGGTCCCGTCCATGACGAAAACCGTTCCGCAGCTGCCCAAGGTCGGGCTGATGCCGCCGCCGTTGTTGAACGGATAGACTGACGCCTTGAGCGTGAGGTTCGTGTAGTCGATGGGCGTCTGGGAGGTGGCGATCACGGCGACGCGGCCGCCGACGCCGCGGTTGTTCTGCTCGTCTGTTCTCAACGCACTCGCGGAGATGGTGCCGGTGCCCGTGACGGACGCGCCGCGGACATAGACGGAACCCGCCGCAGCCGCGCCACGAAGCGTGTAGCCGCGGTTCCAGGTGTCGGATCCCGTGTCGGCACCGACGAAGCCGTCGACGACGATGTCGCCCGCAGACGTGAGGTAGATGGCGCCACCTCCAATGCCGATCGTGTATGTCCCGGAATTAACTTTATATGACATTCCAATGTGGATGGGTTCCTTGGGGTCGTCGTAAGGGGCTTGTCCGCTAGCGAAAAAGCGTCCGCCATGTGCAGGATAAGGCCCGGTATGGCTCCCGCTGTTGGCGTGATAGTAGCCCTTGTTTCGGACGTCAAGGCGGCCGCTCGCGCCGACTGTCAGCGATCCGGCGTCGATGCGGATACGGTAGGTCTCGTTGTCGATGAGATCCTGCAGGTAGTCCGCGGCGTTCTGCCACTGCGTACGGGACTGCGGATGCGTGATCGTGCCGCTCATGACGGCCATAGGCCCAGTTACGGTCAGGCACTGGAAGTCGCCCTTGCCGGGATAGACGGTGTTGAGCGTAATGGCGCCGGTGTAGCCGTTCGTCTGCGTCCATCCCGCCACCGTCGCGGACGCGTCGGCGTCCCATGTGCAGTCCGCCGTCGAGAAGCGCCCGTCGAAAAGAACGTGTTCGGATGCGGTCGGCGCATGGCCCTCGGACCAGTTGTAACCGATCGACGCCAGTCCGTTCGTCGGCGACATCCATGTGTTGAAGCCTGCCGGCGTCACGAGGTCGATTATGGTCAGGCTTGCCGAACCCGCGGCCTGCGAGACGCCGTAGAGTCCCGCGTCCAGAGTCACGGTCACCGTCGTGTCCTCCGTGGTGGCCCCGTCATTAAGTGGATCGACCAGCACGTCCACATACGCCGAACCAGCGGGAATCGTGATGGTCGCGGGAAGTGCCACGTAGGTCTGATCGGGCGTCGCCATGCCGCCGACCGTGATGCCGACCACGAGGTCGTGGGCCGTATCGGCGCGTGAAATGCGGAACACACCGCTTGAAAGGTCGTTTTCGTCGGCGTCGGAAATCTTCGTTATGGAGAGTTCGCCGTTGTAGAAGACGCCGCCCTCTTCAACCACTTCCGTACCGTTGGCGTTGCGCCCGTATGCCGCGAAGGCGTACGTGGTATCGGCGGAGAGGTTCGCCGGCGTGTCGGTGTATGTCCCGGGAGTGGCGGAGGCGGAGATGACATTCGTGATGGCCGAGGAACCGGCGTCGTAGATCACTCCCACAAGGCCGTTGTTTTGGGCGAGGACGACCGTGACAGTATAGGTTCCGTTCGCGTTGCGGACAACCGTTGGGGTCTGGAAGACCTGCGTCGACTCATCGACATACCCAATCCCACCGGCGTCGAAGAACGACGCGTCGGCCATTGTTGCGTATTCGAGCGCGGTTTCTGCCGCGCTCGCCGCGCCGGCGCGGAGGCGGTATTCGTCGGAGCAGCCGCCGGTGCCGCAGATCGTGAACACCTTCTCGCTTGCCTTGACGACGTAGTTCTTCGAGAGCGAGGCGCTCGTGGAGCCGTTCATATAGACCTTGAGCGTCGAACCGTCCGAAACGAGGTGGAAGTAGTTCCAGTTGGCCGAGACGTCCGGGATGGTGAAGTTGTTCGATCCGGTGAGAACGAGGTTCGCCTTGGTTTTGCTTTCGGACATTTCAAGATACCATCCTTTGTCCGCATTCCAGGTCAGGTTGTCCTTTTTCGAGGCGAAAGCATGGTACTTGCTGGTTCCGCCGGCGTAGTTCGGCGCCTTGAACCAGCCTGAGACGCTGAACTGCGCCACGTTGGAGAGCCGCGAATCGTAGTCTGGCGCATTGATTTTCACGGTGCTCTGGAGGGCGGCGTTGCCGAACGGGCCGGCGTAGGTCGTGATCGTACCCGTCGTCGTGCCGTCGAGCGCGTGGCCGGTCGCATCGGCGACCGTCGATGTGCCGGCCGCGTCGGAATCGAAGTGCCAGACGCCGACATAGCGCGTCCAGACATCTGCAGGCTCGACGTCGCCATTTGATGGCCCGCCGAAAGAAACAGTCAGCTGCGTCGCGGACGAGAGCGAAGGGACCTTGACCCAGACGAACGTCGGGCCGGAGGCGTCGAATGTCTCGACTTCGAATGGAAGCGCGGTCCCGTTCTCATCCTCGAAGAAGAGGTCCGTCCCGTCCGCGCTCTGCAGCAGAGCTGACACCTCGGCCGGCAGTCGCACCAGGACGGGGAAGTCCGTCCAGCTTGTCTCGCCAATCTTCGCGAGCGCGGTGGCGGAAGGCGTCAGCGTCATCTTCCTGGCGTAATCGGTCTTTTTGCGGTTGGCCTTGTTGCGCAAGGTCAGCGTGGCGGAAGCGGCGGGCGGTTCGTAGTTGCCGGCGGCAAGCGCCACGGTTATCGTAACGTCCGCGTCAACGCTCCGATCCGAAAGCGGAACGACGGGGAGAACTGCGCTGAATGCGTTGGCTGGAATCGTGATGGCGACTGGCGCCGCCCAGGTCGTTCCCTCCGCGCCGGCGCTGCCGGAGATCGTGTAGGCCACCTCGAGAGGCCACGGGTCTGCGGCGACGCGCGAGACGATGACGCCGCCCGGGACGAGTCCGTTCTCGTTCGCATCCGTCGTCGCGCCGAGTGAAAGGGCGCTCGTGTAGAGGTCTCCGGCGACTTCGCAGGCCGTGCCAAGTGCGTTCGTCGCAAAGACGGATATACGGTATGTCGTGTCAGCCGCAAGACCGGAAACAGTTCCTGTGACGGTCGCGCCCGCCGTGACGCCGCTTTGGATGAGATTGGTCGTGGCGGATGCCCCGTCGTCAACGATCATGAAGACATCGGCCTCGTTGGCGACTTCCGTCGCCGTCAGCGAAAAGGTCGCCGTCCCGGTGCGCGAGAGCGCCACGCCGCCAAGCACCGGCCCGGACGCATAGGCGATAATGTCGGAGAGTTCCGTGCCGACGACGATTTCGTCCGCTCGGAAGTAGCCGCCGTTTGTCGCGTATGGGCCGGCCACGGCCATGCAGGTCGGGTAGTTCGAGTCCGTGATCAGCTCGACCTCGACAGAATCGGAATCGCCGTCGAGCGCCGCCCACGGGGTGACCGTAGCATAGTCACTAACGGCCATCGCGCCGGCGCGGAGGATTTCCTTGCCGTCCGTGCCTGCGCCGACCTGCACCTCGGCGTAGCAGACGTAGGTGGTGCCGAGCGTAATGCCTGTGATGATCGGGTAGTCCGTGAACGCCGTCCCGGAGGCGGTCGTGTGGACGAAGGAGAGGACGTACTGGCTGGACGAGTTCTTCCAGACGACGAAGGACAGCCCAGACTGTAGGCTCGTCGGCGAGTAGTAGTTGCTGCTGCTCGGCGCCTTGCCGAAGCCGAAACCGAAGTAGCCGCCGTCCTTCTGGGAGAGTGACGCGCCGGCGTTGAGCTGCCCAGCCGCTTTGGCGTCGAGGTTGAGGAGCATTCGGAAATAGAGCGTACCGGACGAAACCTTCAACGTATTTGCGACCAGGTTGTGCGACATGGCGCGGTGCGCTTTGTTGGCCGATCCCGGATTGAGGCCGATGGAGCCGCCTTGGGCGGTAAAGCCCGCGTCCGTCATGGCAGTTGGCAGCGCGAGCCCGTAGTTCTCGCCGAAGACCTTGATCTGGGAGCCGCCCATTGCGTTCCACTTGGCTGTTGAGACGCCGATCGTGTTGGTGCCCGTCGGCGTGGGATCGGACGCCGTCACGTTTCCGCCGGCGGCGACGTTGTTGTAGTCCGCCGGGTGGAAGCCCTCGTAGACGAGAACGGTCGCGCGTACGGGCTGCTCCGCGAGCGCCATAGCGCAGAAAAAGGCCGCTGGAAGAATCTTTCGAGTTTTCATGATCTGTCAGTCTCCTTGCTTTTGCATCCCCGTGGCATTGCGCGCTACCGCAGCATTATCACCGTGCCGCTGCCGCTGACGACAAGTGAACCGGGACTGTCAGCGGCGGTATCGGTCACGAAGCCCGCAACTGCCGCGTCTGTGGCCGAGTAGGTCCCTGGCAGCAGTTTCGTACCGTTCAGCGTGGCGCGCAAGACAGTGAGGGTTTTGCCGTTCAAGTCGAGAACCGTGTCATTTTCCATTGCCAGAAGCGCGCTGTTCATGGAATGCGTCAATTTAACCTTCGCCGCGCCTGCGATGACAAGGCTCGTCTTCTTGAACGCCGCAGGGTCGTCGCATCCGGTGCCAACGCCGGGGTAGAGCGTTGCGCAAAGGTTGCTGACTGCGCCGGCTTGGAGCGCGAGGTCGTTGCGGATCAGCACGAATCCCGCCGACTCCGCGTTAGCCGCCTCCTGTAGGTAAACGGTTCCGGCGGACGAGGCCTTACCATTGCGGGCGGTTGAAAACGACACGCCGTATGCCGTGATGTTCGCCTTCCAGTGGTCCGAGAATGTCAAGCCATTTCCTGTCAAACGAACGGCGACGCGCCCGCCACCCGTGCCCCCGGCGTAGTTGTAGGCGCCCGAACCTCCCTGGGCGGTAATCGAGCCGCTGCCGGAGAGTGCGCCGAGTCGGAGATTAAGCGAACCGGCCGACCCCGCAGGGGCGCCGTCCCAGGTATTGTTGTTTCCGCGAGTGTCTGAGCCGTCAGCGGAAATCGTTCCGTCAAGGGTGAGCGTGCCTCCGACAGTCAGGTTGAAGACACCGCCGGCTCGGAATCCGTAAACAGTCGAGGAGCCTGTCATGAACGGATTCAGAACGGAATCGTAGGCGTTTGACACCGTGATGCTGTTGTAAAGCGAACTGCCGCCGTGTCCGCCCCTTGTGGCCGTGCCGCTCAGCAGGATGGAGCAGCACCGTGTCGCACCGGCCACGGCACCGGACGGGATGTCGAGGTCTCCCGCGACAGCGAGTGTGAAGTTCGTGTCGAAATGACCGGCGGCGGGGCTGAAGACTCCGTTGAGGGAGCCCAGTCGCGCACCGGTTTCCAACGTCAGGTTCCCGGGGAATGAGAAAGGCGTTGGCGAGGAGAACGCGACATTCGTCTTCAGCACCTGGTCGCCGTTCCCGATGTCAAGCGTTCCGCCAGCGCAGATGATGCCGGAGATTCCGGCCGATTCGCTCTCTGTCGTCACGGCGGAGAGTGAGGGGAGCGTGAGTGAAGTGCCCGCGGGGATGCGCAGTTGCGCGTTGCCCGAGAGGACAACGGCGTCGAGCTCGAGATCGCCCATCACGGGCGTTCCCGTCCACTTGTTGGCGATGGTCGAGATGTCGCGGGACTGCTTTACGTAGAGAGTGCCGTGGGTCTGCGTCGGGTCCTTCACGTAGATCGTGCCCGGTCCGCCGACCTTTGTCTTGCTGTTCCACGACGTTCCCGCGTATGACGTCCCGTTGCACGAGACCTTCGCCATCGGGAACGCGAGCGGCGACTGCGTATAAAGGGCGATGCGCCCGCCTGATCCGGTGCTCACCGCTTGGTCGGAAGTGAACTGGGAACTCGGGCACGCAGAGGCGTCAATCTTGCCAGAGCCTGAAATCTGATTCGCGGCAATCCAGATCGATCCGCCTGTTCCGCCGGATCGGACGACGTTCTGGTCCATCGTTCCAATGGCGACAATGCTTCCGTCAACAGTGAGGTTACCCGCGACCGTCAACTTGACGGCGCCGCCGCCGATGCCCGAGATCTTCTTCTTCTGGTCTGTCTGAGACACGCAGCCCATGCCCGGATCGAATGGTTCGGTGATGGAGCCGTATGGAGTCGTCGCGCCGCCGTGCGCGTACCCGCCGTAGGCCTGGGAGGCGCCGGGATTCGTGGACGGATATCCATAGCCCCGGCCCGTGACGGTGACGGACGCGCCGGACGCAATTGTCATCGCCCCGCCTACCGAGACGTTCAGGCACCAGCGCTTGGCCGTCGCAATCGTGTTCATCGGGTCGGCCGTGACGCCGAAGTTGTTGTAGTTGCCGCGGCAGGACCATTTGCCGCCCAGTATTTCGCAGTCGCCGGTAATGGTGAAAAGCGTAAACGTCGCATTGGCGTAACTCGGGAATTCCGTATCGAAAGTGACCGTGCCCGTGTAGTTCGCGTTCTGGGTCCAGTTTGAAACAGTGGCGGACGCGGCTGCGTCCCATTCGCAGTTCTTCGTTGAGAAATCGCCGTCGAAAAGGACTTTTTCCAAGGCGGTTGGCGCGTGGCCCGCGGACCAGTTGGAAGCGACGGAGGCGAGGCCGTTGTCCTGCGCGACCCAGACATTGTAACCCGATGGGGCGACGAGGTTGACGAGCGTCAGCGTCGCCGAGGCGGAAGCGGGAATCTCGTAGTTGCCGGCGGCAAGCGTCACGGTGATTGTTACGTCTTCGGTGACAGAGCCGTCTATGAGCGGCACGACGGGCAGAACCACGCTTGACGCATTTGCCGGAATGGTGACCGGTGCTGGTGCGGCCCATGTTGTTCCCTCAGACCCGGTCGATCCGGAAATCGCATAGTTTACAGTGAGCGGGAACGGATCGGCGCTGGCGCGGGAGACCGTGACGCCGCCTGCCACGAGTCCGTATTCATTTGCGTTCGCCGTCGCGCCGAGCGTCAGTTCCCCCGTGTAGAGCGTTCCGGCGACCTTCTCGGCCTTGTCGTTTGCGTTCGTCGCGAGGACTGAGACCTGGTAGGTGGTGTCGGCGGAGGCAAAGCCAGAAAGAGTCCATGTCGTCGATCCGCCCTCATTAACGGACGTCGTCCCGTTCGTCGACAGGGTTACGCCGTCGTTGAGAATGTACGCGAGATCGGCGGCGTTCATGTCTTCCGTGGCGGAGAGCGAGTATGCCAATGCGCCGGTGCGGGCGAGCGCGACTGCGCCGAGGACGGGGATGCCCCGGTTGACGTAGAAGAACTCCAGCTCGTCGATCTGGATGTAGTTGTCGCTTCCGGCTTGGTTCGCCGTGACGGCAAAGCGGTAGGAATCGTAGACGGTGTTGTTCAGGAACTCGTAGTAGCGCGACTCGAGCGCCGTCCAGCCTGTTTCCGATGACTGCGTGTCGAGAACGGTCCACGTCGCGTCCCCGGCGTTCTTAGCCTCGAACGTCCACGTCTTCGGCATGCGCTTGTCGTAGAAGTAGGGGCCGGTTCCAGGGGCGTAGACCTTGTAGGCGTTCACCTTGGTCGGGGTGTCGAACGTGTAGATCCAGTCCACGGTGGTGCCGCCGCAGATGGAACGGTCGTCGTTGTTGTGCTTGGTGCCGTTGTCGAAGGCGTTCTTCGCCGGTTTCACCCATGATCCGGCGGCGGTTGTCGTCACGGTTCCGGACGGGCTGGTAAGGTCAGTCAGCACGATGCCGGCATCGTGGAGGAACTGGATCTCGTAGAGCTGCATGTAGTTGTTGGAACCCACGATCTCCGTGCAATTGAACTTGTAGTACTCGTACTTCGTCTCGTTTGCGAAGGCGAAGGTCTTGACCGTCGTTCCTGAAGCCCACGCCACACCGGAGCGCGTGTCGAGCGTCGTCCAGGTCGTGCCGTCGTTCGAGCCGAGGAATGTCCAGGCCTTCGGCGAGCGCTTGTCCCACTCGTTCGCGTTCTGAATCCGGAGACGGAGGACGTTGACCTTCGTCGCTGTGTTGAACTTGTAAACGAGATACATCGGACTCTCTCCGTGCACACCGTTGCCGTAGTCGTTGTTCGGGTTGTTGTAGGCAAGCCAGCGACCGGAGTTGTCGCTCCAGTTGCCATCGAAAGCATGGTCCGCGGAGTAGGTAGCGGACGAGGACGACGAAGCCACGACGCTTCCGGCGGAAGACGACGTGTCGATCAGCACCGGCTGGTCTGGCGGCTGTGATGCCGCGCCGAAGGCTGTCGCGGAAAGGACAATAGCCGATATTACGGCCAGAATCGACTTGGTCGTGCTCTTCATGTCATGCTCCATGATCTCTTGTCGGGTTGGATGGCGGTCGGCATTGGCTGACGCCCTCGGGCACCGTTGTCCAAGGCAAAGGCGAGTTTTACTATTTGCCTTATTAATGCAAACATTGTAGCAAAACGCCGCCAAGGCGTCAATTTCTTTCAGCTTGTGGTTGGGCATGGCGGATGCGCGTCCGGCCGGACGCGCATCCGCCATGCCCAACCACAAGCATTATTTCTTGGTCAAGCAGAAATGC
>JAEEGJ010010449.1_pt1 | contig 24149 bp, 17 predicted proteins | sample 8958761 | NCBI WGS metagenome assembly JAEEGJ01 (sample SAMN16246546, study PRJNA631951) | gut metagenome | biome: gut microbiome; feature: rumen; material: RS-attached | host: Bos | place: Iran: Karaj | collected 2018-10 | reverse complement strand
TTTTCATACTCCATTAAATTCGCGCAATCACTTTTCTACCGTTTTAATCAAAACAAATTGGTACACAACAAGTTGCAAATACTCTAGTTGTACAAGCCTAACAGGAGACATTGTATTATCTGAAGGTACCACATATATTGGTTCTGGAGCATTTGCTTGGACAAAAATAAATTCCATTAAGATTCCCAGTACGGTAACATCATTTGCAGCCAATGCTTTGAGTTTTAACAATCAGATTAAAAAAGTAATCGTGTCGAGTTTAGAACACTGGTGTTCTGAAATTGATTTTACGGAAGAATATTCTCTCCCCGCCACAGCTTCTCCAACAGGTCCTTTGCATTATGCAGACCTCTATATTGAAGGTCATGAGGACACTCCGATTCGTGATGTTGTCATTCCTAACAGTGTGACATGTATCAGTCAAAAAGCTTTTTACAATGCCTCCATTACATCTGTGGAGATTCCAAGTAGTGTGGAAAGTATTTCTGAAAAGGCTTTTTATAAATGTACAAACCTTCAAACTGTAACATTGAATGAGGGTTTAACGAGCATTGGTAATGATGCTTTCTCTTATTGTAACTCTTTAGAATCATTGATACTGCCTGATGGCCTTGTTGAATTAGGGGCAGCATTCTATCAATGTACAGGGTTGGAATCCGTAGAAATTCCCAATAGTGTCACTACGGCGAATTATGGTTATTCTGGTGTGTTTACAGGTTGTAGTAGTTTGGAATCAGTGACAATAGGAAGTGGATTGACAGAGATTCCTCAATCAATGTTTGATGGTTGTACGAATCTGCAATCAGTTGAGTTCTCGGAAGGTTTAACATCAATAGGTTTAGGAGCATTTAGAGGTTGTACAAACCTACAATCTGTTGTATTTCCTAATAGTCTCACACATATAAGTTCAGACGCCTTTTACAATTGTACCAGTCTGAATAGAATCATATTCCCTAATAATATTACAAGTGTAGATGGAGGATATACAACTTCTGGGGGAACGCACTATCCTGCTTTCGATGGTTGCGATAACTTAACTCAAGTGATTGTTCCTGATTTCAACATTGCTGATTGGTGTGGAAAAAACCTTGCAGGTGGCCCTTTGAAATACTCACATCATATCTATGATGTTAACGAAAATGATCTGCTTGTTGATGTCGTTGTACCAGAAGGAGTGACCACCATCGGGAAGTCTGTCTTTGAAGGATGTGAGAGCATGATTTCTTTAACACTCCCCAGTACGTTGACAAGTATTGGTAGTTATGATTTCGGCTATTGCAGTAACTTAACATCAGTGACTTGTAAAATGACGGATCCATTTAGTATTATAAGCGACTACTTCTATGAACTGCCTTCTGAATGCGTTCTGTATGTTCCAGCAGGCACCAAAGACGCCTATATTGTAAAAGGTTGGACAGAGGATATCTTCCAAGGTGGCATTGTAGAACTTGAAGAAGAGGAACCTTCACAGGGAGAGGATCCTGTCATTGAAGGTACTGACATGACAGAGATGCTTGTGAACCCTGACTTCTCGACTAATGATTGGACCGGTTGGACTAAAGAGGCTGCTTATGGGGGCAACGTGGCTGTGGCAGAAGAATGTGCTGAGGCATGGAATAACTCCGCGTTCGACATCTATCAAGAGATAACAAATGTTCCCGATGGCTTGTATGAGATTTCCGTACAGGGTTTCTACCGATATGGACGTGGTGACAATGCATGGAATTACTACCAGGCTCAAGAGGCTCCCGAAGTAAGAGAAGGTGGTGCTCCTGTCTTTGTCTATCTGAACAATATGACCACTCCATTTAAGAACGTGTTCGAAGAACCCGAAGCAGATGGATTCTACTCCTCTCAATATTATATGAGTCCTAATGAACAATACTTCCCCGATGGCATGACTTCTGCGGCTACTGCATTTGGTGAAGGAATGTTCACTCAGAGAGCATATGGTTTGGTACAAAACGGTGAAGATATGCGCATCGGCGTGAAAGGTAGTTCGAACCAATTGAACGACTCGTGGGTAATCTTTGACAACTTCAAGTTGACATACCATGCCCAGAATCCAGAGGTGGTGGATATTGTATTACAAATCAAGTCTGAAGAACTGGGCGACTTCATCGATAATAATTCAGAATCCATGACTACTTCTGTTTTGGAGAACGTAACTTCTGCCTACAATCAATCCACAAACAGTAATCTCAATGATGATGAAAAGTACGATGTACTGATTGCAACAAACAATGCACTTGTGGTTGCCAAAGAGAATGTGCAAATAGTAACGGCATACCAGACTGCACTTGAGGCATACCAATCTGCCTGCACAAGCTTGGAACAATATGACCCGAACCAAGAAGAGGATATTTGGACAGATATTAACAGTATGAACGACGAAATCGATTCCAGTGATGAACTTGATAACGAGGGATTAAGTGACCTGATTTCAAGAATGGAAAGTCTGACCTATCTTGTTCTCGAAAAGGTGGCATATCTGCAAAATCCTCCTATTGAGATAGGCGGTATCTATTATAATTTGGATTCTTATACTCAAATGGCAACCGTGGTTAGCGGAAATACTGAATACGAAGGTGATGTCGTTATTCCTGAGTCTGTCGAGTATGATGATGTTGTTTATGCTGTGACGGCAATCGGTCAGGAAGCATTCTATGATTGCGATAACTTAACCTCTGTGGTGATACCTAATAGCGTCATTTCAATTGGAGGGTATGCTTTTGGTAATTGCATTAGCATGACCTCAATAGACATTCCAAACAGCGTCACGTTTATTGATGCAGGTGCTTTTGGTTGCACACATTTGTCTTCTGTTACCATCCCGTATGGTGTAACGTCGATAGGGCATAACACTTTCTCCACCTGTTATCTTTTGACCACTGTGACAATCCCTGGCAGTGTCACGTTTATTGACGATTATGCTTTCTCACATTGTAGTAATTTGACCGATGTGTATTGTTATGCAGAGTGTGTTCCTGAAACTGGTTCTGACATCTTTGCATCTGACGAATTTTACATTGTTGATTTAGGGAACGCCACTCTTCATGTTCCTGCTGCTTCTATTGATGCTTATCAGTCAGCAGCGCCTTGGAGCGAATTTGGTAGCATTGTGGCACTGAATGATGAACCTATCATTGCTGATATTGATGGCATCTATTATGAGCTCAATACAGATGCTCAAACGGCAACGGTTATCAGTGGAGAGAACAAATATACAGGCGATGTCGTTATTCCTGAGTCTGTCGAGTATGATGATGTTGTTTATGCTGTGACGGCAATTGGCTCATCTGCTTTCGAAAGCTGTAGCGACTTAACTTCTCTGACAATTCCCAACAGTGTTACAACAATTGGTGGATGGGCCTTCTGGGGATGTTGGGGTTTGACCGACATAATCATCCCCGCCAGTGTTGTGTCAATTGGTGAAAGCGCTTTCCGTTACTGTGATTTGACCTCTATTCAGGTAGAGAATGGTAATCCCATATACGATTCACGCGAAAACTGCAATGCTGTCATTGAAACGGCAAGCAACACGCTGATAGTTGGATGCGGAAATACGGTTATCCCCAATGGCATCTCTGCTATTGGTGAGGCAGCTTTTAGTGGTTCCCATAGCTTGACATCGGTGACCATTCCAGAGAGCGTCACATCAATTGGATGGACTGCATTCGAAGAAACAGGCTTGACAGATATAATTATTCCCAATAGTGTAACTTCCATCGGAGCATATGCGTTCTCCAGCACGTCCTTGAGTTCCGTTTTCATCCCCAATAGTGTTACTTCCATTGGTAAAGGCGCTTTTGAAATTTATAGCATTACCTCTGTTCAGCTTGAAGATGACAATCCTGTATATGATTCACGTGAGAACTGCAATGCCATTATTGAAACAGCCAGCAATACACTGATTGAAGGATGGAAGTTCTCTACCATCCCTAACAGTGTCACATCTATAGGTAATGGGGCTTTCACAGGTTGTTCTGAAATGACTTCGATCAATATACCTAATAGTGTGACATCAATAGGATCTGAGGCCTTTTGGGGGTGTGGTTTGACATCTGTGACAATTCCAAACAGTGTTACATATATTGGAAGTTATGCCTTCTATTGTAGCTCGTTAACTGATATGTATTGTTACGCAAGCAATCTTCCTCAAACAAATGATGAGATTTTCATGGATGTGGACTTTGCGAACGCCACTCTTCATGTTCCAGCAGCTTCTATTGATGCTTACCAGACAACAGCTCCTTGGAGCGAATTTGGGAACATTGTGGCACTGAATGATGAACCTGCCGATCCTGATTTGGCTTTGGTCAACACCCTCACGATTGCCAATGTAGAAGTTGAAAATGGAAATAGTGTCGTATTGCCAGTTAACCTGAACAACACTGAATCCATCACAGCCATTCAGTTTGAAGTGGCATTACCTACGAGTAACGACAAGATAAATGTTGTTTATCAGTCTGACTTCACAGAGTATGGTCAGGATGCTCTCCCTATCGGTTATAGTGGCGTAAGTGATAATAGTGAACGTCAGAGTACAGCTGCAGAACCTTACAGCGGTGGTGGTGCTCCACGCCTCATGGGTTCTAACGATCATGTGAATCATGGTATCTATTGGGGTGCTCGTAGCGGTTCTGTTGGTCAGCTCCAGTTCGGTAAATATGCAGCAGAGTCTGCTACTGGCGAAACGCTGGGTGATGGTATTACAGAGGATGAGGCGCTCTGGCTGGAAGAAGGTGATTATACCCTAAACTTCCGCAATGCAGCCTGGGACGACCATGCTTCTCCATATACGGTGAGAATTTGTATGCCAAATACGGAGGCCATCTTTGAAGAAACTGATATTGTGCCAGATGTACAGCTTGCACACAATGGCAATACTCCAAATGAGGATGACATTCCTGTGAGTGAATATGAATTCACGGTCACTACCCCTGGTTACTATTATATTGAATTTGAGGGAAATTCTGGCTGGCTATGCTGGTTGCTGACCTCACTCTCAGTATCTGCCAAGAGTGATGTACAAAATGAAGACCCAGCAGGCATCACCATCTCCAACTGCCAATTGACAGACAGAAAGGGAACAAATCACACTGCATCGTATGAGCAATTGGTGAATGGGAACTATCAAATAACGGTTTCATCACTTTCAGATGATGTTTTTAGCGGAACGGAAGGTGTTGTGGTAAATCTGACGTTGGATGTGGACGGGGACATGTCAGCAGGAGCTTATCCTATCCGTCTTACAAACATCGAGTTGACTACCGATGCTGCACAAACCATCCAACCTGCTGATGCAAGCGCTACACTGACAGTGGTGAATGGGGCAGAGGAACCAGTTGAGCCAGTGGAGGAGAATAATACGCTTGTCATGGAGAATCTCTCAGGCAGAACCGGAACCCAGTTCCTGTTGCCAGTTGGATTGCTGAATGAGGATGATATTACAGCTCTTCAGTTTAATATATCATTGCCAACTGGTGTTTCAATAGCCAAGAACAGCAAAGACAAGTATATTGTGGAGAAGACGGAAAGATGTGAAGACCATACATTGAGTGTCAGCAAGCCTGGTGATGCTAATGTATATACAGTATTGCTGTACTCAACTGATGTGGAGAGCATTACTGGGACGGATGGTACAGTCTTAAATGTCAGATTGGAAGTCTCGGAAGACATGGAAGCTGGCGACTATGAAGTCAGCCTGTCGAACATCAATCTGACAACAGTGGATGAAGTGAAGATAACACCGGCAGATGTCACATGCACACTCACTGTCACCAACAGCATACCAGGTGATGCGAATGGTGATGGCACCATTGACGTGACGGACATCGTGGGCATAGCCAATTGCATTCTCGGTAGAGCAGGCAATTCGTTTGACGAAACGGCAGCTGACATCAATGGCGATGGTGATGTGGATGTGACCGACATTGTTGCTGTTGCCAACATTATCCTGCATAGCGGCGTACAAAACAACGCCAAGATGCGTGTTGTGCATGATGTGATTGACATGCTTGATCCTCAGTAAAATGAAAAATGAGAAAAAATAAAGAAAACAATAACCGATAAAATTATTCATGAAGCAATGAAAAAGATTCTTATGTTATTGACGGCATTAGCTGCATGGTGTAGCAGTGCTATGGCTGATGGACTTGTGGTTCAAGACATCAGCGTTCCTCAGGGAGGAATGGCAATATTGGAAATTGCGTTGGAGAACCCCACAACACCGTTCGCCGCTTTCCAGTTCAACATACAGCTGGCAGAAGGCATAACTGTATCCACTAATGACAAGGGCAAGTTTGTGTTTGAAAGAGGAGACCGTCTTGACGAGGACTTTTCCCTGAGCATGTCTCAACCAGACCCAAACTCGAACACTTACCGTGTTTTAGGCTACTATACAGAGACCCAGCCCATCGCAGGCACGACAGGGACGATTATCAGAGTGACCATTCAGGCTGATGCCTCGTTGGCGGTTAACTCAAGTCACACGTGCCAGCTGACAGCCATCAACCTGACGGAGCCTGACGAGACGAAACACACTCCAGACCCCATATCCTTTGAGGTTACAATTGATGAACCCGATGATGGCAGAATAAAGCTTGATGAGACATCCACCACGGCACCAGTAGCCAGCGATGGCGAGGTGGATGTAAAGGTGAAGCGCACTATCAAGGCAAATGAGTGGAGCACCATCTGTCTACCTTTCTCCATGGATGAAGACCAATTGAAAGCAGCTTTTGGTGAAGATGTAGAACTGGCAGAATTTGATGATTATGAACAAGTAAAAACAGGCGATGACGTGACGGGACTGATTGTCAACTTTGAAGATGTCGATCTTGCAGAAGATGGGCTGTATGCCAACTACCCTTACATTATCAGAACCTCGAAGGATATCACTACATTTACAGTAATCGCCACGATTGACCCGAATGAGGAGGATGCTGTCGCTGAATACACTAATGGGAAATCTGGTCCAAAGAAAGTGGTATATGGAAGAATGAAGGGTACGTTACATGCAGGAGATGCAATTCCTGCTGATAATCTTTTCCTCAATGGAAGTAAGTTCTGGTATTCTACAGGTGCGACAACGATTAAGGCATTTCGTGCCTACTTCTGGTTTCAAGATGTGTTGAGTGGCGATGGTGAAGCTAAATTGCGCGTCACTGTTGATAACGAGGTGGTCTCCATTGAGGGTGTCGGCGCTTCAAACATTGTAAAAGGTACAATCTATAACGTGAACGGTCAGTTGATGGGGACGGATATTGACATCAATAACCTGCCCAAAGGCGTCTATATGGTAGATGGCAAGAAAGTGGTAATCTATTGAAATTATAAAAAAGGAGGTAAGATATGAAAAAGAAAAGTTATGTGACTCCACTGATAAGGTGTGTGCAGATGAGAAGAACCCCAACTATATGCAACGGCAGCCCTTTGCGGTATAGAATCACCAGTAAGAGAAGACAGGAACTATTGGAGATTGAGAATGAACTAGAGTATGGTGGAATAGATACCAATGGTATTCTTGATCCAGATTAAAAAGATTTGTTAGGCTCTACAGAACCTATGTCCGTGTGACTACGGACATAGGTTCGATGGCCAATGAACATATGTTCATCGCCGCTTGAACATATGTTCGTGTGAAATGGCCTTATTTATATTTTCTTAGTTTCCCCAAAAAACTTCAAGGTTAAACTATCTCCCCTCTTTTGTGTGATAAGGGAAATTCACCCTACTCAAAAGGGGAAACTTGTCGATTCAAAACGGAGAATTTATCAAGCTAATACGGATACCAGCTTTAGGCACACCATCATTTGCCTAAAGGCACACGATTAAATGCCTAAAGGCACGTGACCTTTTGCCTTTAGCCAAATGAAGATGTCAATGAAAGGGTTAAAAGGTTAATTGGTTAATTGGTTAATTTTTTGTTTTTGAGCAACAGATATAGAAGTGAATCTTTTTGACAAAATGTCAGTCATGCAAGTGGCTGGCATTTTTTTTGCTCTTCGATTACGAAGACAAATTCTAAAAGAAACAAGATAATGGCACAACAAGGTAACATCGGGGTTACGACTGAGAACATCTTCCCCGTCATCAAAAAGTTTCTCTATAGCGATCATGACATTTTCATCCGCGAGATTGTGAGCAATGCCGTGGATGCAACCCAAAAGCTGAAGACGCTGGCTTCGAAGGGTGAACTGAAAGAGGAGGCAGGCGACCTGACAGTGCGCGTGAGCATCAACAAAGATGCCGGCACGCTGACGGTGAGTGACCGAGGTATCGGCATGACTGAGGAGGAAATTGACAAGTACATCAACCAGATTGCCTTCTCTGGCGCCAACGACTTCCTGGACAAGTATAAGGAGGATGCGAACGCAATCATCGGCCATTTCGGCCTGGGCTTCTACTCGGCCTTCATGGTAAGCAAGAAGGTGGAAATCATCACGAAGAGCTGGCAGGAGGGTTCGAAGGCTGTGAAATGGTCATGCGACGGCAGTCCAGAGTTCACCATAGAGGATACGGAGAAAGCAGACCGCGGTACGGACATCGTGATGTACATCGACGACGACTGCAAGGACTTCCTCGAGAAGTACAAGATTAGTGAACTGCTGAATAAGTACTGCAAGTTCCTGCCTGTGCCCGTGGCTTTCGGCAAGAAGACGAAGTGGGACGACAAGGAGAAGAAGAGCGTGGAAACAGACGAGGATGATGTCATCAACGACACCACCCCACTCTGGACCCGCAAGCCCAGCGAACTGAAGGACGAGGACTACAAGGAGTTCTACAAGAAGCTCTACCCAATGAGCGACGAACCGCTGTTCTGGATCCACTTGAATGTGGACTACCCCTTCAACTTGACGGGTATCCTCTATTTCCCGAAGGTGAAGACGAACCTCGACATCCAGAAGAACAAGATCAACCTGTACTGCAATCAGGTGTTCGTGACTGACAATGTGGAGGGCATCGTGCCTGACTTTATGACACTCCTGCATGGTGTGATTGACTCGCCAGACATCCCATTGAATGTGAGCCGCAGCTATTTGCAGAGCGACTCGAACGTGAAGAAGATCTCAACCTATATCTCGAAGAAGGTGAGCGACAGACTGTCATCCATCTTCAAGAGCGACAGAAAGCAGTTCGAGGAGAAGTGGGACGACATCAAGATCTTCATCAACTACGGCATGCTCAGCGAGAGCGACTTCTACGACAAAGCAAAGGCTTTCGCCCTGCTGAAGGATACGGAGGGCAAGATGTACACCTTCGAGGAGTACCAGACCCTCATCAAGGGCGAGCAAACCGACAAGGACGGCAACCTCATCTACCTCTACGCCAACAACAAGGACGACCAGTACAGCTACATCGACGCTGCCAACGCGAAGGGCTACAATGTGCTGCTGATGGACGGACAGCTCGACCCAGCCATGTGCAATCTCTTTGAGGAGAAGTTCGAAAAGAGCAGATTCACCCGCGTGGATTCTGATGTGGTCGATAAACTCATCGTGAAGACAGACGAGAAGAAGGAAGAACTGCCAGAGGATGACAAAAAGGCACTCACGGAGACGTTCAAGAACGCGCTGCCAAAGCTGGACAAGATTGAGTTCAATGTGGAGCCACAGGCTCTTGGCGAGACTGCTGCACCAGTAGTGATGACCCAAAGCGAGTACATGCGTCGCATGAAGGACATGTCACGTCTGCAGCCAGGTATGGCATTCTATGGCGATATGCCAACGATGCTCAACCTCGTGCTCAACACAGACCATCCGCTCATCAAGGCAAACATCAAGGATGCAAAAGCTGAAGTGGTGAGCCAACTCATTGACTTGGCACTGTTACAGAACGGACTGCTGAGAGGTGAGGCTCTGAACAAGTTTGTGAAGAGAAGCATCGAACTGATCTAACCAGCCATACGCAAAGAAGCGGCTGTCAGCTATTCACGGAAATCAAACGTGCATTCAAAAGAGGGCTCTTAGCATTTGCTAAAAGCCCTCTTACATTATTTATATATATGTCCGTATATTATTTCTTCTTCTCTTCCTTCTTGGGAGCATCCTTGCTGTAACGCTTGTTGAGCGCCTTCACCACCTCGTCAGTCACATCATACGCCTCATTGGCATAAAGGACATTGTCGATGCCCGAAGACTTGCAGAGGATGAAGTCGTAACCCTTCTCCTTGGCGTAAGACTTGGTGAAGTTCTGAATGGTGTCAGTCAGCGCCTGGAACTCTTTCTGGTATTCCTCCTGAAGCGAGTTGCTCAGACGTGCCTCGAGGTCTTGCAAATCCTGCTGCAACTTCTGCAGACGAGCCTGTTCAGACTCAAACTGCTGCTGCGTGAACTGGTTGCTCTGGTACTTGCGGTTGAAATCCTGCAACTGCGCTGTGAAATTCTTTCCCTTCGCATTGATGGTGGATTCAGCATTCGCACGCTTCTTCGTGAACTCTTCCTCCAGATCCTTGCACTTTTGATACTGAGAAGTGAGGGTGTCAATCAGCACATAGGCAATCTTGTAGTTGGGTGCATCTTTTGACGTAGCCTTCGCTGGAGTTTTCTCTGCGGCATCTTCATTGTTGGCATTGTTACAAGAAATGATGGTTGCAACGACAGCACCCATCAGAAGTCCCTGAAGGACAAGTGTAGTAATTTTCTTCATATTCTTTGTTTAGTAGTTATTTCTCACTCTTTGACTGCATAAGGTGATTTGTGTCGCATGGCGAAGTCCTGACTCTGCACGCAAGTGATGCCCCTGTCACGCATTGCCTTCGATTGACCCACATGTGTCTTCACAAAACGACCATTCTTCTTGAATATCAAACGGACACTCAAGAAAAGCATGGCTATGCCTATTAAAATAACACAAATGATGAATAAAGTGATGAACGTTTTGAACATTATTTGTATCTTTGCATTCGAAAAGTGATACAAAGATAGGTGTTATAACGTTTGCCGACACACGTCTGGCTCGTTTTTTAACCTTATTTATGATAAAAAGCCATGTTTCATGAATAAAACTCATTCTACAATGACTTTTCCCGTTCATATCAGCGTGGAAAACAAGCGTGACGACACAAGTGCCATCGACCTGCTGAGACGTTTCGTGGAAGAAGCCAACAAAAAGTTCGATTTAACCATCGTGGAAACACTATCGGGCAATGCACAAAAGGCAGAGGTGGTGATTGCTGTACCATTTGCCGACAGAGAGAACATTCGTGTGGACTTCAACATCTTTGCCAGCGAAGTGGAAGACATACACGGAACTGGACTCTATTTCCACATGGAGAGTGCTTTCTGAGGGAGAAAAACAAAAAGTGAAAACCAAAAATGAAAAAAACTCCCCACTCCTATCTCCTAACTCCTAACTTTTTACTACCTTTGCACAAAATATAACCTACCAACGTTCTAAACAGTTAGAAAAAACATGAGTGAAGTAAGACCTTTCAAGGTATTTTCAGGTACAAAAACAAGGTACTTGGCAGAGCGCATCTGCCAGAGTTTGGGTTGTCCTCTTGGCAATATGGTGATTTCACACTTTGCCGATGGAGAATTTGCAGTGTCGTTTGAGGAGTCCATTCGTGGCCATGATGTGTTCCTTGTACAATCGACCTTCCCTAACAGCGACAATCTGATGGAGTTGCTGCTGATGATTGATGCCGCCAAGCGTGCCAGCGCCCGTAGCATCGTGGCTGTCATTCCATATTTCGGATGGGCTCGTCAGGATCGCAAGGACAAACCTCGTGTCAGCATCGGTGCCAAACTTGTAGCAGACTTGCTCAGCGTGGCAGGCATCGACCGTCTCATCACGATGGATTTGCATGCTGACCAAATTCAAGGCTTCTTTGACGTACCTGTTGACCATCTGTATGGTTCACTCGTGGAAGTTCCCTACGTGGAGAATCTACATCTGTCCGACCTTGTCATCGCTACACCAGATGTGGGTGGTGCTAAGCGTGCACGTCTGTTTGCCAAGAAGTTGAATGCTCCATTGGTGCTTTGCAACAAAGTGCGTTTGCAGGCAAACGTGGTGGATTCCATCCAGATTATTGGTGACGTGAAAGGTAAGGACGTTGTGATTGTTGATGACATGGTGGACACCGCTGGTACAATTACACGTGCTGCTGACGAGATGATGAAAGCTGGTGCCAAGAGTGTCCGTGCTGTGGCGAGCCACTGCGTGATGAGTGACCCTGCCAGCGACCGTGTACAGCAGTCCGCATTGGAAGAAATCGTGTTCACTGACTCCATTCCATACGCACAGAAGTGTCCGAAGGTGGTGCAGCTCTCCATTGCTGACATGTTTGCCCGCGCCATCCGTGCCGTGTCGGAGCAGAAGAGCGTCAGCGAAGAGTTCAGTTTCTGATGAAGTTCGCAATTCTTGCCGCAGGAGAAGGGTCGCGATTGGCACAGGAGGGCATAGAACTGCCCAAACCTCTGGTCAGGGTGAATGGTGAGGCGATGATTGACCGATTGATTCGTATCTTCAACAATTGTCGTGCGGAAGAGATCTACATCATCACCAACAACCTGACGGAACTGACGCAAGGGCATCTTCGTCAACTGCAAGAGAAAGACAAGAAGATTCACCTGATTGTCAAGACCACACCCTCGTCCATGCACAGTTTCTACGAACTCAGGCAGGTGATGGGAAATGGGAAATTCTGTCTCACGACAGTGGACACCATCTTTCGAGAGGACGAATTCAGACAATACATCCAGACGTGGGAACATGCTGTAGAGGATGGCTTGATGGCTGTGACAGACTACATCGATGACGAAAAGCCGCTGTACATCGCAACAGACGAGCAGCTCAACATCACAGCCTTTCTGGACGATGAGCCTCAACGCTACATCTCAGGAGGCATCTATGGATTGAGTGACACGAGTTTCCCCGTCATTGACAAATGCATCGAAGAGGGACAATCAAGGATGCGGAACTTCCAAAGGCAACTGGTGAAGGACGGACTCCATTTGAAAGCCTACCCTTTCAGCAAGATTCTTGACGTTGACCATGCCAGCGACATCGAAAAAGCCGAGGATTTCCTCAATGAGAAGGAATAAGAATATATACTAATTACTAATAATAAAATCAACCCTTATGCGAAACTACTTTTTATTAACCACAACGCTATGCACGTTGTTTGCAATGCCTCTCTTTGCAAACAACAGCGGCATGCAGGATTCAACAGAAAATCCAGACAAGATGGTGGCTTACCTGTTCACCTACTTCAACAGCAATGCTCCTGAGGATGAACAGATTTGCTATGCCATTAGTGACGATGGCTACAACTTCACACCATTGAATAACGGCGAGCCTGTCATCTCTTCAGACACCATCGCTTTCACCCAATGCGTGCGTGATCCACACATCTTGCGTGGAGAAGACGGCAAAACCTTCTACATGGTGGTGACAGACATGAAGTCAAGCCTCGGATGGTCAAGCAACCGTGGTATGGTGCTGCTGAAATCAACAGACCTCATTCATTGGCAGCACTCCGTCATCAACTTCCCCACCCGTTACACGAAAGAATGGAAAAATGTCATTCGCGTGTGGGCTCCTGAGACCATCTACGACAGACAAGCGGGGAAGTACATGGTGTTCTATTCATTGCGCACCAGCGATGAAGGCTCGTTTGACAAAATCTACTATCAGTATGCCAACGAAGACTTCACAGACCTCGAAGGTGAACCCAAATGGCTTTTCGATGCTGGCAATGCCACAATTGATGGCGACATCGTCTATAACGAAGCAGACCAGCTCTATCATCTCTTCTATAAGCAAGAATCAGGAAGAGGTATTTATCAGGCAGTGGCCAAGAATTTGACAGACAGATGGCAGAAGCTTGATGGTCATGTCGAGCAAACAAAGGAAGCCGTAGAAGGTGTAGGTGTATGCAAGAGCCTTGATGGAAAATCCTGGATCATCATGTACGACTGCTATGCGAACGGACACTACCAGTTCTGTAAGTCATACGATCTCAAGACCTTTGAATTTGTTCAAAATACAGAAACGAAAGGAAAGTTCACGCCACGTCATGGCACCATCATTCCTATCACACAGGCGGAAAAGGATCGTCTTCTGAAAGAATTTGGAAATTTTAATCAGCCCATCCTGACAGGTTTCCATGCTGACCCTGAGATCATGTACTCCAACAAGACCAAGAAGTACTACATCTACAGCACTACAGACGGAACACCAGGATGGGGAGGTCATGACTTCAGCGTCTTCTCTTCCGAAGACCTCGTCAGTTGGAAAGACGAAGGGAAAATGCTTGATGTGAAAGGTGACCAAGTGAAATGGGCAACAGGCAACGCATGGGCACCCTGTATCATTGAACGTAAGCAAAAGGATGGCTCATACAAGTACTACTTCTATTTCTCTGCACACAATCCCCAAAGTAATCGTAAAGAGATTGGTGTAGCGGTGAGCGATAATCCTACAGGTCCTTTCGTGGCGACAGAATCACCTATCGTAACGGATAATGACCGTCCAAAGGAAGCGCGTGGTGGACAAGCCATTGATGTCGATGTCTTCCAAGATCCCAAATCTGGCAAGTATTACCTTTATTGGGGTAATGGGTTTATGGCAGGTGCAGAACTCAACGATGACATGCTGTCCATCAAGAAGGAAACCGTCAAGCACATGACTCCACAGGGAGGTAATCTGCAAACATGGGCTTATCGTGAAGCACCTTATGTGTTCTATCGCAAGGGAACTTATTATTTCCTTTGGTCGGTGGATGATACAGGTTCTCCTAATTATCATGTGTGCTATGGTACCAGCAAGACTCCATTAGGCGACATTCAGATTGACGAGCAGAACTACCGTGTTATTGAGCAAGTGCCAGAAGAGAAAATCTACGGCACAGCCCACAACTCCATCCTGCAGATTCCAGGCAAGGACGAGTGGTACATTGTCTATCACCGTATCAACAAGAACTTTGTGAAAAGAGAGCCAGGCATACATCGTGAGGTGTGTATCGACAAGATGACCTTTGACAAAAAGGGTAAGATCATTCCTGTCAAACCCACCCAAAACGGTCCTGAGCCACTTAAACCGGCAAAGAAGGGATCTCAGACATTAGACATAGATTTTTGATATTCTATCATCATGTTTTTTCCTGCAGAATGGCATCAGCAAGCATTTGTGCAACTCACGTGGCCTCATAAGGACACGGATTGGGCACCTGTGTTGGCTGATGCCATTTCGTGCTTTTGCGACATTGCTCGTGAAGTGACCAAACGGGAACCGCTCTTGATTGTGGCCAAAGAGCCTAATGAAGCAAAAGAGGCATTGACACGACGAGGCATTTCTCTTGATAATGTCACTTTCGTCCAATGCTCTACCAATGACACATGGGCACGCGACCATGCTTTTATCACTTGCATTGATACAAAGCAACAGAAAATATTCCTTCAAGATTTCCAATTCAATGGCTGGGGATTGAAATTTGCAGCTAATGAAGACAACCAAATCAATCGACGGATTCTTTCCAAAATCACTTCTCTTTACAGAGATGCTTCCATAGAATACTTGAATCATCTTGACTTTGTCTTTGAAGGTGGTAGCATAGAAAGTGATGGAGAAGGCACGCTGATGGTTACTTCAAGTTGTCTTTTGTCTGAAAATCGTAATAATACACTGTCTCAGCATGATATTAGTGATAAGTTAAAGTTATTCTTTAATGCCAAACGTGTCATTTGGATTCACCATTCATGGCTTGCTGGTGACGATACAGATGGGCACATTGACACTGTTGCACGCTTCTGCTCACCCACATCCATCGCTTATGTAAAATGCGATGATCCCAATGATGAGCACTTCGAAGAAATGCAAGCAATGGAACAAGAGCTTCAAGCTCTCAAAACAGCAGACAACCAACCCTACAAGCTCTTTCCCATTCCACTTCCCAACCCTTGTTTTGACGATGATGGTAATCGTCTTCCTGCCACTTACGCCAATTTTCTCATTGTCAACGGTGCCGTCCTTGTCCCCACATATAATCAAACAAATAAGGATAAAGAAGCCATCGCCATGCTTGGTCTCGCTTTTCCTGAACGAGAAATCATTCCTATTGATTGTCGTACCCTCATCCTTCAGCACGGTTCATTGCATTGCTCCACTATGCAATACCCACAAATCAGCTAACAAGGAAGCCGTAATAGACATTCTGAAACAAGAATTTTTCTTTTTCCTGTTTGTATGTGAAAAATAATTACTACATTTGCAAGCGAATTACATGCTCGGGGTGCTGATACTGAATAAGTAAAGGCTGAGATTACACCCATTGAACCTGATACGGATAATGCCGACACAGGGATATACAGCGGATTTAGTTTAATCTCAAAAGAACAAACAACCTCGAGTAGTTAACGTAAGAGTCAACTATTTGAGGTTGTTTATTTTTAAATAATTACAATTACACATGGACATCAACATCAACAACAAAAAAACAAGCGTCACCTCCACCAATCTGCAAGAATTGGCTCAGGAAATGAATCTGCCCGAAAAGGGGGTGGCTATTGCCATCAGCAATCAGATGATTCCACGCACAGAATGGGCAAACACCCCTATCGCTGAAGGTGCCGACGTCGTGATCATCAAAGCCGCTTGCGGAGGATAAACCATGCTGCAATTCATCTCGCACTACACGGAGCAATACTCCTATCTCGACTCCATCCGCTTGGCACTTGAGGGCGGATGCCGTTGGATTCAGCTGCGCATGAAGGACGCGTCTGATGAAGAAGTGCGTCCCATCGCCTTTGAAGCGCTGCACTTATGCAGGAATGTGGGTGCCACCTTCATCATCGATGACCGTGTGGAACTGGTCAAGGAACTGGGTGCTGACGGTGTGCATTTGGGAAAAAATGATATGTCCATCAGCAAGGCAAGACAGATGCTGGGGAGTTCCTTCATCATCGGCGGAACAGCTAACACCTTTGAAGATGTGAAAGCTCACCATGAAGCTTCAGCCAACTATATCGGCTGCGGCCCCTTCCGCTTCACGAGCACGAAGAAAAACCTTTCCCCTGTGTTGGGGCTTGATGGTTATCGCCACATAGTGAAGCAAATGAAGGATGCCAACATCCAACTGCCCATTGTTGCCATTGGAGGCATCACAGCAGAAGACATCCCGGCCATCATGCAGACGGGAGTCACGGGAATCGCCCTCAGCGGCACCATCCTCCATGCCGAGAACCCGATTGAAGAAATGAAGAAAATCATCAATATCACAAAACCATGAGTAAATTAGTTATTGCGGGACGAGAATTCAACTCCCGCCTTTTCCTAGGAACAGGAAAATTCAACAACAACGACTTGATGGCACGCGCCATTGAAGCTTCGCAGACAGAAATGGTCACAGTGGCCATGAAACGTATCGAACTGGAAGATAAGCAGGATGACCTGCTCACCCATATCACACAGAACAAGAACATCCAACTGCTGCCCAACACCTCTGGTGTGCGCAATGCAGAAGAAGCTGTGTTTGCCGCCCAGATGGCGCGTGAGGCTTTTGGCACAAACTGGCTAAAACTGGAGATACACCCCGACCCACGCTATCTACTGCCCGACTCTATCGAAACGCTGAAAGCAACGGAGCAATTGGTCAAACTGGGATTCGTTGTGCTTCCTTACTGCCAAGCAGATCCCACGCTCTGCAAACATCTGGAAGAAGCAGGCGCCGCCACTGTCATGCCTTTGGCAGCACCCATCGGCACGAACAAGGGACTGCGCATGAAGGATTTCCTGCAAATTATCATTGAACAAGCCACCGTGCCTGTTGTGGTGGATGCCGGCATCGGTGCTCCCAGCCATGCAGCTGAAGCAATGGAGATGGGTGCCGACTGCTGTTTGGTCAACACCGCTATCGCCGTAGCAGGTGACCCTGTAGCTATGGCAGATGCCTTCCGTCAAGCAGTCATCGCAGGCCGTCAGGCATACGAGGCAGGTCTTGGTGCCATTGCCGATTGTGCCGAAGCATCCAGTCCCTTAACCGCATTCTTAAACTAAAAAATATGCCACAAGACAATAAAGCCTATGCCAGGCGCGAGAAAGCCTACATGCAGGGAAAACTCTTCCCTCACATTCAAGTGGGCATGACGAAAGTCAACCTGACTCCCACCGTGACCAAGGACGAACGAGGTATTCCACACACTGAGCCTAATGCGCCTGTCTATATCTACGACACCAGCGGTCCTTTCTCCGACCCCAACATCGAGGTTGATCTCAAAAAAGGGTTGCCCCGCATGCGTGAGTCATGGATTTTGGAACGTAACGATACAGAGCAGTTGCAAGAAATCACGTCAGAATATGGAAAACAACGTCTGGCAGACCATTCGCTGGATCAGTTGCGCTTTGAGCATATCCAATTGCCACGACGCGCCATGAAGGGGAAAGCCATCACGCAGATGGCGTATGCCAAGGCTGGCATCATCACTCCTGAAATGGAATATGTAGCCATTCGCGAAAACATGAACTGCGAGGAACTGGGCATCAAGAGCCACATCACCCCAGAGTTTGTGCGCGATGAGATTGCACGGGGACGTGCTGTGCTGCCAGCCAACATCAACCATCCAGAAAGTGAGCCGATGATTATTGGCCGCAACTTCGCCGTAAAAATCAACACGAACATTGGCAATTCCGCCACCACATCCTCCATTGAGGAAGAAGTGGACAAGGCGGTATGGTCCTGCAAATGGGGAGGTGACACGCTGATGGACCTTTCGACAGGTGCCAACATTCACGAGACACGCGAGTGGATTATCCGCAACTGCCCCGTTCCCGTGGGCACTGTACCTATCTATCAGGCATTGGAAAAAGTGAATGGTCGTGTAGAAGACCTCACATGGGAAATCTACAAAGACACGCTGATTGAGCAATGTGAGCAAGGAGTTGACTACTTCACCATCCATGCCGGCATCCGCAGACAAAACGTACACTTGGCCGACAGCCGCCTTTGTGGCATCGTCAGCCGAGGAGGCAGTATCATGAGCAAATGGTGCCTGATTCACGACAAGGAGAGTTTCCTCTACGAACATTTCGACGACATTTGCGACATTGTGGCACAGTATGATGTAGCGTTATCTTTAGGCGATGGTCTTCGTCCTGGCTGCACGGCTGATGCAAACGATGCTGCTCAATTTGCTGAACTGGACACGATGGGCGAACTCGTCACCCGTGCATGGGACAAGAATGTGCAGGCATTCATCGAAGGTCCAGGTCATGTGCCCATGCACAAAATCAAGGAGAACATGGAACGCCAGCTCGACCATTGCCACGAAGCCCCTTTCTACACTTTAGGTCCCATTGTGACAGACATCGCTCCTGGCTACGACCACATCACCAGTGCCATTGGAGGTGCACAAATTGCATGGTTGGGTACAGCCATGCTCTGCTACGTCACCCCAAAAGAGCATCTGGCACTCCCCAATAGAGAAGACGTGCGTGTAGGCGTGGTCACCTACAAAATTGCCGCCCACGCCGCCGATTTAGCAAAAGGACATCCTGGCGCAACCATCCGCGACAACGCCCTCTCCAAGGCACGTTTCGACTTTCGATGGCGCGATCAATTCCACCTTTCACTTGACCCAGAACGCTCGCTTCAATACTTTGAAGAGGCTGGACACACAGATGGAGAATACTGCACCATGTGCGGTCCTAATTTCTGTGCCGCCAAACTGACACACGACCTCCGCAAACTGAAGTAACAATGGAACTGACCTCTACACAGAAACAGCGATACAATCGCCATCTCATCTTGAACGGATTCGGCAAGGAAGGGCAACAGCGACTTTTGCAATCGAAGGTGCTCATTGTGGGTGAAGGAGGATTAGGTTCGCCCGTTTCCCTGTATCTTGCGGCTGCAGGAGTAGGTACCCTCGGAATAGCGGATGGTGACCAAGTGAGTTTGACGAATCTTCAGCGACAAGTCATCCACACCACCCCCGATGTAGGAAGACCCAAGGTGGATTCTGCTGAAGAGAAATTGAAAGCCATCAACCCCGACATCAACATTGTCAAGCACGAGATATATCTCAGCGAAGACAATGCACTGGAGCTGATTCGTCCTTATGATTTCGTGATAGATGGCACAGACAACTTCGCCACCAAATATCTGGTCAACGATGCCTGTTTGATGCTCCAAAAATCCTTCTGCATGGGTGGCATCAGCAAATATGCTGGGCAGGTGATGACACATAGTCCTGGCACCGCTTGCTACCGCTGTCTGTTTCCTGAACCGCCTGCAATTTCCGAGGTGGAGACGTGTGCCATGGTAGGTGTGCTGGGCAGCATTGCCGGCATGCTTGGAACAGTGCAAGCCACAGAAGCCATCAAGTGCTTGGCAGGTGTGGGTGAACCGCTTTTCAACGCCTTGCTCACTTTCGATGCCCTCACTATGAACTGGCAAAGATTTGAATTTCCCAAGAACGAAGGATGCGCCCTTTGTGGCAATCATCCGACTATCACAAGGCTGAAAGAGTACGCTTTTCAGCCATGTAGTAAAAAGAAATAGAGATTATGTTTTCAGAAGAATTAAAGAAACTCAGTTGGGAAGAGACAACCGAACGGATTGCCTCCATGACTGACACTGACGTGCGACGCGCTTTGGCAAAGGAACACTGCGACGTGAATGACTTCATGGCCATGCTGTCACCTGCAGCGGAGCCTTATCTCGAAACGATGGCACGATTGTCGCGCAAATACACAGAGGAGCGATTCGGTAAAACGATGTCGATGTTCATTCCACTCTACATCACCAACTCCTGCTCCAATTCCTGCGTCTATTGCGGTTTTCACAGAGAAAATCCGATGGCGCGCACCATTCTCACCCCTGAACAGATTGAAGACGAGTACAAAGCCATCAAGCAGTTGGCGCCCTTCGAGAACATCCTGCTCGTGACGGGAGAAAACCCTGCCAAAGCAGGTGTGCCTTATCTCGCCAAGGCTATCGACATCGCCAAGAAGTACTTCTCCAACATCAAGATTGAGGTGATGCCGCTCTCTGCCGAAGACTACAAAGAACTGACCCACCACGGTCTGAACGGTGTCATCTGCTTTCAAGAGACCTACAACCGCGACCACTACAACCTGTACCATCCTCACGGCATGAAAAGCAAGTTCGAATGGCGTTGCGACGGCTTTGACCGCATGGGACAAGCGGGGGTTCACTCCATCGGCATGGGAGTCCTCATCGGCTTGGAAAAAGAATGGCGCACAGACGTGACCATGATGGCGCACCATCTGCGCTACCTGCAGAAGCACTACTGGAAGACCAAATACTCGGTGAATTTTCCACGAATGCGGCCTGCACAAAACGAGGGGTTCCATCCCAACTGCTACATGACTGACCGCGAACTGGCACAAGCCACTTTTGCCATGCGCATCTTCGACCACGATGTCGATATCTCCTACTCCACACGTGAACCGGCTTTCATCCGCGACCACATGTGTACGCTTGGAGTCACCACCATGTCGGCAGAGAGCAAGGTGAATCCTGGTGGCTACCACACCTATCCACAGGCGCTGGAACAGTTCACTGTCAGCGACGAACGCACCGCGAAGGTCATCAACCAACGCCTCAAGGAATTAGGGCGCGAACCCGTCTGGAAGGATTGGGATGCTTCCTTCGATTTATTCGGACACACGGCATGACCATCGTCATCACACTACCCCATTTCTTCGACGGAGAGGCAGAACGGATTGCTCAGCTGCTCCGCCGAGGAGATATTGACCTCATTCATCTGCGCAAACCTCAAGCCAACCGCGATGAACTGGAGGCACTCATCCGCGCCATCCCTGAAGAGCTGCACCAACGGTTGGTTCTACACGACCACCATACCCTTGCCCTTTCCTATCAACTGAGAGGCATCCACCTGAACAGCCGCAACCCTGTTCCTCCCGACGGATGGAAAGGACAACTCAGCATCTCGTGCCATTCCATCGAGGAACTGGCAGAAAAGAAACGCCAGCCCTTCACCTATCTCAGCCTTAGCCCCATCTTCGACAGCATTTCCAAACAAGGCTACCACTCCGCTTTCACAGCCGAAGACATTGCAAAGGCATACGAAGAAGGTATCATCGACCATCGGGTGATGGCACTCGGAGGCATCACATTCGACAAACTTCAACTCGTCAAACAAATGGGCTTCGGAGGAGCCATGATACTCGGCAACGCATGGAAATAGTATTAAGCATAGCAGGCAGCGACCCCTCAGCAGGCGCAGGCATTCAACAAGACCTGAAGACCATCACGGCGATGGGTTGCTATGGCGCAACAGTCATCACGGCACTCAACTCTATCAACGACACACAGACACGCTAAAAAGTACCACAAACACCTAAAAATAAACCTTTTTGAGAACGAACGTAAACTTTGAGAAAATATTTTCAAAGAAAACCCAATTTTTGCAAAGTCAAGTTTGCATTTTAGGGAAAAATGTCGTACTTTTGCACGAAAATTCATCACAAAGGGATTTTTTGCCCTTGTGATATTCGCGAATGATTTTCTAAAAAACAAAAAACTTATGGAATCTTTTTTCCGTACACATGCTTTTTTGGTAGAGCATCTGAAAGCTCCCGTGCGTCGTGACCTGATGGACGAGATCAATTGGAAAGACCGAATGATTGGCATCAAAGGTGCTCGTGGCGTAGGAAAGACCACTTTCCTGTTGCAGTATGCCAAAGAACATTTTTCACCGTACGACCATTCGTGTTTGTACATTAACACTAACAACTTTTACGTCCAGAATGTAGGCATAACAGAGTTTGCCGGTGAGTTTTACCATTCAGGCGGCAAGGTGTTGCTTATTGACCAAGTGTTCAAGCAGCCTGATTGGAGTACTCAGTTGCGCGAATGTTATGACCGTTACCCCGGTTTGAGAATTGTGTTCACCGGTTCTCCCGTGATGCGTCTGAAAGAAGAGAATCCTGAATTGAATGGCATTGTGAAATCATACAATCTGCGTGGTTTCTCATTCCGTGAGTTTCTGAACCTTTCCACGGGCATGCAATTCCCCTCCTACTCTCTCGAAGACATCATCAACAACCACAAGCAGATTGCTACTGAAATCTTCACGAGAATCAATCCACGAGAGTATTTCCAGGCATATCTACATCATGGTTTCTATCCCTTCTTCCTCGACAAGGCGAACTACAGTGAGAACCTGTTGAAGAACATGAACATGATGATTGAAGTGGACATTCTGCTCGTCAAGCAGATTGAACTGAAATACCTGGCGAAAATCAAGCAACTTTTCTATATGCTCACCACGAGCGGCAGCAGTGTTCCCAATGTCAGCCAGCTGGCACAGGAACTCGGCATGAGCCGTGCAACGGTGATGCATTACATCAAATATTTGGAAGAAGCCCGTCTTGTCAACATGATCTATAGCAAGGGCGACGAGTTCCCCAAGAAACCTGCACGTGTGTTGCTGCACAACTCCAACCTCATGTACAGTTTCTACCCTCGTTGCTTTGACGAGCACGACGTGTTGGAGACTTTCTTCTGCAATACACTTTGGAAAGACCACAAGGTGAACAAGCACGGTAACCTCTGCTCATTTCTTGTTGACGAGAAGGTGGAATTCAAGATTGCCGAGCACAGCACCAAGCTGAAGAGCAAAGCCAAGGCGCTTTACGCTGTCAACCAGTGTGACATTGGCGATGGCAACCAGATACCTCTTTGGCTTTTCGGCTTCCTCTATTAAAATTCTTGCAACATATTCAAGAAAACAATAAAAGAGTGCCGTATCCACTACGGCACTTCCAATGAATTGTAATATACTTTATATAATTATTTATTATGGGTAAAGAAAAGAAATTTATCACTTGTGATGGTAACACCGCTGCAGCTCATGTTGCATACATGTTCTCCGAGGTGGCTGCCATCTACCCCATCACTCCATCATCTCCTATGGCAGAGCATGTGGACGAGTGGGCAGTTGCAGGTCGCAAGAATCTCTTTGGCGACACAGTTCTCGTACAGGAAATGCAGTCAGAGGCAGGTGCAGCAGGTGCTGTTCACGGTTCTCTCCAGGCAGGTGCGCTCACAACCACCTTCACTGCATCTCAGGGTCTTCTCCTGATGATTCCTAACATGTACAAGATTGCCGGCGAGCTGCTTCCTTCCGTGTTCCACGTTTCTGCACGTACCG
>JAEEGJ010010447.1_pt1 | contig 24153 bp, 11 predicted proteins | sample 8958761 | NCBI WGS metagenome assembly JAEEGJ01 (sample SAMN16246546, study PRJNA631951) | gut metagenome | biome: gut microbiome; feature: rumen; material: RS-attached | host: Bos | place: Iran: Karaj | collected 2018-10 | reverse complement strand
AGCGGATGAGCCGCTGCCCGCAGGTACATGGCCCTCCATACGCATTCCCGATGAGCCGTCGCCCACCTGCAGCCGCTCCTTCAAACGGTTTGCCGCCCGCTGGAAGTCCTGCAGTCCGAAGGGCTTCAGCAGGTAGTCGACGGCATTGACGCGGAAGCCCTCGACGGCATATTCCGAATAGGCAGTGGTGAAGACGATGAGTGGCGGCACGGCAAGCGACTTCACAAAGTCCATGCCGTTGAGGTCGGGCATGTTGATGTCGCAGAAGATGGCGTCGACAGTGTCATGCTCCAGAAACGCACGGGCCTCCAACGCACTCTGGCACTGGGCGGCGAGTTCAAGAAACGGCACCTTACTGATATAGGCAACAAGCTGTTGCAGAGCCAGCGGCTCATCGTCGATAGCGAGACAGCGTATATTCATTTGCATTTTGACCATTTACGATTTCTTCACTTGCAGTTTTCTTTCATCGTCGTCCTGGCGGGCAAGCTCGGAGTCCGATTTGAGGGGGAGCGACAGCTCCACGGAGTAGGTATCGGCATCATTGTGGATGCGGAGGGCGTAGTTGTTGCCATAGATCAGAGAGAGGCGCTTTCTCACGTTGGCAAGTCCCATGCCGCCCTTTTCTCCGTTAGGCATTTCAGCCTTTGAGTTACGGCAAGAGAAATGCAGCCCGCTACTCTCCACCACGACCTTTGCCTCGATGAACGACTCGCGCTGATACGAGACACCATGCTTGAAGGCATTCTCGATGAAGGTGATGAGTATCAGTGGCGGAATCAGGAGGTCGGGAACCGCCTTGGGCAGGTCGATGTCGATGCGCACCTTGTCGGTGTAGCGCAGCTGCATCAGCGCGACGTAGTGGCCGATGAAGTCCAGCTCACGCGACAGCGGCACGCCCTGCTTGCTACCCTCGTAGAGCACGAAGCGCATCATCTTCGACAGTTCCACAATGGTGTCCTTCGCCTTCTCCGGGTCGATGTCCACAAGGGCGTGAATGTTGTTCAGCGTGTTCATGAAGAAGTGCGGATTAATCTGGTAGCGCAGGTACTCCAGCTGCTGCTCCAGGTTCTGCTTCTCCAGAAGCGCCAGCCGCCTACGGTCGTCACGGCTGCGGAAATAGTACTTCGTGCCGAGGTTGGCACCGAACATCAGGATGAGCACCACCACAACCAGTATGTCACGCTCACCGACAATGGGCGGCGGCGCATCATGAGGCCGGAGGTCATGGGGTGGACGCTTGTCAGAAGGTGGTGGGGGTCCCTCTTCAAACTCATGCTGCAAATCATCGAGGTGAGGTGGCTGATGATGTCCGGCTTGCTCCATCGGTGGTCTGTGTCCCATACGACCGGGCCTGCTGCTGCACTGATAAACGGCAAATCCCACTAGCAACGCCGCCACAACAGAGAAATACGTCACCCGCTTGCGACCATGCACCAGCAACGGGGCCAACAGGAAATTGTGCACAAGAAACAGCACGAGGAACGGCAAGAACTGTCGCCACACGGCAAGCACCTCCGTCCAGTCGAAAGCTATCCCGCTATCGTTCACCGTACGCACATACAGACTCAGCAGCGGGGATGCAAACAGCAAGCCCCACACTGCCAAGTACACCAGATTCTCCTGTCGCGACTGCTTCATCCAGATCATTCTTAACATATATAATAACGTAAGAATAAAGAAAAAATTGTCTCAGTGCCTTCCGCCGCCAGGACCACCGCCACCAGGACTGAAGCCGCCACCTCCAGTATATGACGAGAGACTGACGGACGAGCCGCCGCTGACAGTGCCGCCGCTAATGCTGAGACCGCCGAAGTACGACGTGCCTCCGCCGACGCTGACACTCGATAGAAGCGTGGGCTGCGTGCTGCCACTGACCACAAGGCCGTTGCCTCCACTCGATGGTGTTATGAACGAGAGCGTCTCGTTGCCTATAGTCATGGCATACCATGTATTCGTCGACCACGAAGCCTCATAGCACGACTGCGAAAGTTGGGCTCCGCTCTCCAGTCCGCCAAGTGCGATGATGATGCCGCCACTGACATAGAGCTTCTTGCCGCCCTCGGTGTTGGCATCGATGGCCACCTCTGGCGAGCCGGAGCAGACGGCATATACCACGCCGCCCTTCACGTAGCAGTTGCCGTTGGCATCCAGCCCGTCGTTGTGCTGGCCGTGGGCATAGACGTAGCCGCCGCTGATGGTCATGTCGCCCTTCGAGTTAATGGCATCGTCGTAGGCGTAGCTGGCCACTTCGCCGCCCGTGATGGTAAGGGTGCCCTTCGACTCCAATCCCTCGCCGTTAGTACCAGTGGTGCGTATCCAAATTCTGCCGCCGCTGACGTTAATAGCACCGTCGGCCTTGATACCCTTGGGCGACGCTGTGTCGTTATTGCTTCTGAATTGGCTGCCTGTAGTGACCACATAGACATTGCCACCGTTGAATGTTGCGTTCCCGTCTGCGTTGATGCCCTTGCCGCCACTGCCCGTACTCTTCAGCAGCAGTTCACCGCCATTCATGGTGAAGGTCGAGTCGGCCTTGATGCCTGCCGCGCCCTTCGCCTCCTGATCGTCCGTGTCATATATGCCGTCACCGGTAGTCAGCACCGTTGTCCGTCCGCCGTTCACGATGACGTGGCTTTCGCAGTTGATGCCTTTCGCAGCCGCTGCCGACACCTCAATGTTCAGTATGCCGCCGTTGATGAACACACCGTCGTTGGCCTTGACGCCGTGGTTGGCCGTCGATTTCACATATATATTATTGCCCTTGTTAAACACGATATAGTCAGCTGAATGAATGCCGTTGTTCGTGTTGCCCGTGACACTGAGCTGTCCGCTACCGTTGAAGAGCAGCTTGCCCTTGCAGTACAGCGCGCCCTTCTGTGAGCCGCCAGTCCCGCCGGCCAGTGTGTTGGTGGTGCCGTCGGCCAGGAGAACGAAGGCCCGCTTTCCGCTCAGCAGGTTCAATGCAGCCGAATCGGGGTTGGTGATGCTCACACCACTGAGCTTCACGGCATACTTCTTCTCACCGAGGATGGTCAGCGAACCGTTGGAGGTCGTGCCGCTAACCACGTAGCAGATGTTCTTTTCTGAGCCATGATTTGCCGTCACATGACCACCGTTGGCTGTCACCTCCACACCGTTCTCCGTCTTCGTCACGGGGTTCGACATGTCGATGACCACCTCCTTCGTAAACTCGTTGTTCTCCAAGGCGTCCTCCTCGTCGGGGTAATACGTCTCTGAGCTCTCTGCCGGCTCCGTGCCCTCAGTGCTTAAAACGATGTCAAACGTAGCCAGCTCGCCCGTCGTCGCCGAGCTGCCGTTGCCACCAGGCATGTTACCACCGTTGTTCCAAACATTGTTGCTATTGTACTCTTCGAATGGGTCTTCCGCAGAGCACGATGCCATCAACACTGCCATCGTCGCCATGGCCGTCAAATAAAAAGGATTCTTCATGTTCATGTTGCATTTATTGTTGGTTAATCTCCTTGCCATTCACATACAGGTGATGGCCATTAAACTCTATTCGCGAAGTGTCGCCAGTGAATGATGTAATATAGTTGTCGGCGGTGAGCTGCCAGCTGCAGTCTTCGTCCAGCGTGACGTCTACCTGTCCCGTCTCAGTCGATACGGTGTCGCCTGCGGCATTGGTGATGGTGCCGCTGATGCTGCCGATGAAGGTGGAACCGTCGGATAGTGCCAGCGTCAGTTGGGAGTCGCTGCCCACCAAGATGGTGCCTTCCAGTTGCTGGCGGCTCACATTGAATGTGGCCTTATTGGCAGCACCCTTCCATCCGTCGGCGCATACAGACAGGATTACACTCGTGGGGTCTTCATTTACCAGTTTAACGCCGTTAAGGGTAATGATGGCGTTGGTGTTGGTGACATGAAAGAGATGCCCCTGCCGGTTGGTCAGCGTGCCACCGTTCATGGTGAAATGCGAGTTGCCACTGTCGGCGTCGCCCGAGAACGACTGGTATATCATGATGGCATCCAGGAACTGTGCGTGGCCGTTGCGCCGTGTGTTGTTGACGGTCATCTGACAATTGTTCAGCGTGATGCTATTCTTGCCTTCGATGACCGCACCCTCCGACATGTTCGACGTGAGTACGGCATCACTCACGGTTATATCAGCCGTGGAATAGATGACGGGCGACCCCTGTCCACTGCTGGTATAGCTGCCGCCCTCGACGCTCACGCTGCCACCGCCACGGTCAGTGCGAATCGGGGCCGATGAGCGCCCACTGGTGTTCACCATTAGGTTGTGAGCCTTCGTCACGCCTCCACCCGTTGTCATGATGCCGCCGGAGCCGTCGCCAGTGGTGGTAATCTGTGTGTCCTCGATGACGACCGTAGTGCCATCACCCCCTGCACCGTTCCTGCCGCCGTTGCCACCATATGAGAACACACCGTTGGCTCCCCTGCCGCCAGTGACGATAGTGCCGCCCTTGATGGTTGTGGTGCTGCCGTCCTTGACGAGCAGGGCAGCGTTCACTCCGTAGAAGCTACAGTTGTCGCCGCCGTCAGAGTTGCCTGTCTTGTTGATGGTGGGCTGGGAAATGACCACAGCATCCTTCGTGGAAATCAGCAGCGCACACTCGTCGGCCATACTGCTTTCATAAGTCTTGCCAGCCTCTGTCGACGCAGCCGTCAGGAGCGATGCCCCCGCATACTTGATGTCCTTTTGACGCGAGCCTGGTCCGCCAAAGCCGCCAGGAGGCACAGCCACCCCACCGTTACCACCCAACAGGAATTCACGCACCCTGCGCTGTGAGGCAAACTGGGGTTTAATGTTCAGATAGCCCTCATACTGCTCGTCGGAGAGCAGCTTGCGCATCTGCTTGTCGTATTTCTGCTGTTCTTTGTCGTAATCGTAGGATGACTGTTGGGCGTCTGAGGGCATACCACGTCGCGGCCCGCCTTGCATACCGCTGTGAGGCATTCCTCCATCAGGTCTGCCACTGCCGGGGCCACCCATGCCGCCAGGACGTCCACCGCCAAAGTTTGCATTGGGCCTGCCTCCTGGCCTGCCACCCTGTCCCATGGATGGCCGCTGGCCGTTAAACTCCGGCATCTGCTCTCCTTCGAGAAGCGTCTTGTACTTTTTGTTTAGTTTTGCCACCTTCTTCTGCTGCTTTTCGTCCAATTCCAGTTCGCTGACCATCTTCGCGGTCATCTGTTCCTCAGTCAGCCCAATCCCCTTGGGTCTCATTGCCTTAGAGTCTTGTCTGTCAGGCTTTTGCTCCTGCCCCATCAGGCTTCCAGACAAAAGAAGCGTAGAAATGACGATTAAATATTTTATCTTCATATCCATTTTGTTTGATTTAACCGTCGCAAAGGTAATAAGAACCAACGCCCCCAACAAATTTGTTCAATGAATGTCGGGAATCGTTCAGCGAAAAACAAATAATTGATGTTCTTAACCTGTATATTTCATAATAGTTGCCTTCCCCCCCACTTGGCTTGGAGTATGGGGCAGGGACAGTCCCCGTTTCTGAAATGTTGACAGATTTGTCCTCCGATTATCTTGGTGTGCTGCCGTACTCCCCCTCACGGACCATCCCAAGAGAGGAGGAATGGCGCTTATTTTGGCTTTACGGCACAGTTCCCTGTGTCACGCTTGGCGTGACATCAATGAATCCGTGTGGCTGATGTCCGGTCTTTATGCCGCCTGTTCGTAGAATCTCAGCGCATGGCAGAGCTCCTTTTTCATCGGATGGTGCTTCGGATAGTCGATGACGACCTTCGTCTTTCTTACCTTGATCGATACGGCGGTGAGGAGCAGCCTTTCGCGTATGGTGAGAAGCTCGGCATTCTCAAGCCCCGTCCCCTTGAGTGCCCTGTCACTGAAGGAGAGCATCAGGTTGTAGGCCATGCCGTGCAGGAAGATGCGCAGGCGGTTGGCATTGAAGCTGTGGCAGGAGAGACGGTCGCCCTTCACCCCCTCCTTGAAATGCCGTATGTACAGCTCGTCCTTGCCGCGCTGGCAGTAGGTGGTCTCGTAGAGTCCCCTGGCATCGACGCTGCGGATGTTGCTCACGATGAACCGGATGTTTGGCTGCCCGCCCATCTTTGTCATCTCAACCTTGACCACGACCCGCTGCGGAAGCGTCCACGAGCCTGCCTTGTAGAAGAACTCGCCGTACTCCCGGACTGGATGCCTGAACATCCCGTAGTCATGGCGCACTTTCTCCATGAGCTGCTTCACTACCGGCTTGTCCATCAGGACGCTGTTGGCGGCAAGGCCTGTGACGAAGAGCACCTTGCGCTGGAGCGTGAGGCCCACCCAATCCATCAGCTCGTGGGAGCAGAAGTGGCTGTCGCCGCGGACGGTGATGGTGGTGTCGGGCCATGCGGCACGTATGGTGGTGATGAGCCACTGCAGCGTATCGGAGACGTTGGCCGTCTTGTTCCTCCGACCGGGCTTCAGCAGCGGAAGGATCAGACGCCCGCTATAGACCTCGAACACCATCAGCGGCATGAAGCAGAAACTGTCGTAGTAGGTGTTGAAGATGGTCTGCTCCTGCTTGCCGTAGGTGTCGATGTCCGTATCGTCGCAGTCGAGGATGATGTGGCTGGGAGCCTTGCCCTTGTAGGAGAGGATGAACATCGTGACGAACAGCTCCTGGATGCGCACAAGGTCCTCTTCGGTCACGGAGTTCTCGAAACGGCACATCGTCGCCGAGGAGCAGATGTCCTTCTCACGGGCGTCGCCGTTCACAGCCAGCTTCATCAGCGCTTCCTTGAGGTTGCGGTCGCAGTCGTTCAAGTCCTCATAGCCAAGGCATATCTGGAGGATGCGAGTCATGATGAGCTCTTCCAAAGAGTGGCGGACAAGGTATTTCCTGCGGCGGTCAACGATACAGGATGACAGCTGCCTGGCTATCGACAGGTGATCAGCCTCCTGCCTGAGCATCGGAATGCCACCGAAGCCAGAGAGCACCATACTGTACATTCTGGCCTCGATAGGAAGATTTATTACACTGCGGAGAAGAATTTTCTCCGGATTCTCTTGGTTGGTAACTGAAAAATGACTATCTTTGCACATTGTGAGGAGTTTTTGTAATTAGGCACTACAAAAGTAACACTTTTTCTCTCTGATTACCAAAGAAATAGTGTTAAAAATCCTCACATTTTTATTTTTAGTGTGCAATATTCAGGTTAAGTTCAAAGCGATTCATATCCCAATATCATTTTATTGCCGTTTATCAGGGTCGTCAGTCGAGCTTTCCCATAGTTTCAGAGATGAAACAAGGACTCGCTTATAGAGTTATGATTTGTGAAAATAAAAATGATGATAAAAATCGTGGTTGCTCTGGGGCGGGGCATCATCTTACTATCCACTCAAACAATCCTGCGGCGTTGTCGTCGGGCAGCGTCACCTCGAGGCGGAGGGCCTTGGTCGTGACGGGAGCGAAGTTGACGATGCAGGGCGCTCCCTTGTCGGTGGGATAGCGGTCGGTGCCCTCCACGGGCTGCCACTGGCCTTGTGCGTCCTGATAGAGGATGCGCCACGACTTGGGCACGCGGCAGCCACCCCAGGGACCATCATCGAACCAGTAGACGGTACAGCTCTGTACGCTTGACTCCTGCGGCAGCTCATAGCCTATCCACTCTGTGACGGCCTTCTTGGGCCACCAATGCGTGTAGGGAATGGAGCGGTCGTTTTCGTCGCGTGGTATGAGGCGGTCGTTGACGCTCGACAAGGCAGGCACATTGCTCGATGATGTTATCTTGCTCTCCGATGCCAGCGTGGCGGGCTGTGACGGCGTGGTGGCGTTGAGATCCTGCGGCAGCCACACGCGCATTTTGCCGCTGCCCCTATGACACCAAGCATAATACGGGATGAGCGTCAGTTTCTGGTCTGAAGTCTGCAGCTTGCCCTGCTTGTCGAAGCTGAGCGTCTGTGCATCAGTCGTTAGCGTCACTATCTGCGTGCCAGACACCTCTCCACGGCCAATATTGAACGCCGGCGCTTGGTTGAGCAGCGCGCCCATGATGTCGAAACTGTTGTCGGGATGTTCAGCGCAGTAGACCAGCGGTCCGCGCTCTATGGCAACCATGCCGCGGTCGGCCTCCACCTTGTTGTTTGCACGCACGGTGCGAGGCTCCATGTCGAAGTGAACCTCCACCTTGTCGCCCTTCTTCCATTTGCGTGTGATAGAAAAGTAGCCCCGTTCCAGGTCAATGGCGCGAACACGGTTGCCGTTGACGGAGACGGTATAGCCAAGTCGTTTGTTGTCAGAATAGGTGTAGAGGTCGGAGGGCACCACCTTACCACGCACCCAGCCAGGAATACGAATCTGAAGGGTCATCTCCTCCTTGAGGGCCGTCTTGTCGATGCTTATCTCAATGTCGCCGTCCCACGGGTAGTTCGTCTTTTGGCTTAAGGTTACCTTTTTGCCTCCGACATTGAGCGTCGCCTTGTTCGATAGGAAAAGGTTGACATACAGCGCATGGCCCTTTACAGCATAGACATAGCCGGGTAACGAGGGGATGAAGCGGCAGATGTTGCTCGGGCAGCAGGCGCAGCCAAACCATGCCTGCCGCTGGTGCTGGCCCATCGACTCCAAGGGGTTGGGATAGAAGAAACCATCGCCCTGCAGCGACACGCCGCTGATGAGCCCGTTGTAGAGTGTGCGCTCCAACACGTCGTAGTATTTCGATTCGCCGTGCAGCAGGAAGAGGCGGTAGTTGACATAGACATTGCCGATGGCGGCGCAGGTCTCGCAGTAGGCGCTCATGTTGGGCAGCTCGTAGTTCTTGCCGAAGGCCTCGCCCGAAGCCGTGGCTCCGATACCGCCGGTGATGTAGAGTTTCTTGCTAACGATGTTATCCCAGATGCGGTCGATGGCATCAATGTAGCTCTGGTCGCCTGTGAGCGCCGCCACGTCGGCCATGCCGGCATACATATAGGCGGCACGGACGGCGTGGCCGACGGCCTCGTTCTGGTCGACTACGGGCTGATGGCTTTGGCTGTATTCATTCTTGATTTCCGTCTTTCCACGATAATCGAGCAGGAATTTAGCGAAGTCGAGGTAGCGTTTCTCGCCCGTAGCCAAGTAAAGGCGGGCCATCGCCATCTCAGCAATCTGATGGCCGGGCACGACGCACATCTGTCCAGCGTCAGGCCCCACCTCCTTGCATGCCACGTCGGCATAGCGGCAGGCAATGTCGAGGAATTTGCGCTTGCCCGTGGCCTGCCAGTAGGCTACGGCGCCCTCCACCATGTGGCCGAGGTTGTAGAGCTCGTGGCTAAGGTCCTCCTCCTTCACCCAGCGGCGGTCGCCAGCCCAGTGATGCGGGTTGGCAGGGTTCTGCGTGCGGGCAGTGTAGAGGTAGCCATCAGGCTCCTGTGCCTTGCCGATGATGTCGATGACAGAGTCGCAGTAGGCCTCCAACTTCTTGTCGGGATAGGTCTGCAGGATATAGGCGGCACCTTCCAAGGTCTTGTAGGGGTCGGTATCGTCAAACGAGTAGCCCACGCCGTTCACCTTGAACACCTTCGACGGCTCTGCGAGGTGTGCGGCGGCGTTCTCAAAGTTCCTGTAACGGCCCTCGCTCTCGCATTTTGAGAAAGCAAGGGGCACGGTAGTGTTGCGCGAGGCCTCCAGGCGCTGTCCCCAGAACGTGCCGGGCGTCACCTTGACGGCGGTGAAGGGCACAGGGCTGATGGGATAGCCCGGTTGCGCTGCGCTAAATGATAAAGAGCCAATGATGAATGATAAAGTAAGGACAAGCTTTTTCATGTTGTAAGTTTTTTTTTATAGGTGATCAACGACGTTTATTTTCCCGAACTTCATGACGAACCCTCCGCCAGAGGCCATGTGAAGCGTCAGCGTTTCTCCTTGATGGTGAAACTGAGTGTCAAACAGATAGTCCTCGGCATTGTGGCTGGCGTTGATGCCGTCGGTGAGCATGCTGGTGACGTAGGAGCCTTCACCCAGGAAGGCCAGCGGCAGCTGGATGGTGCGCTCGTCCCAGTTGGTCTGTCCGCCCACATACCATGTGCCGCCCTTGCGACGTGCTGTGACGATGTACTTTCCTATCTCACCCTGCAGGACGCGCGTCTCGTCCCATTCATCGGGGATGGCGGCGATGAACGAGGTGTAGTCGGGCTCCTTTTCATAGTTGGTAGGAGCATCGCAGAGCATGGTGAACGGCGAGTCGTGTACGACGTAGCAGGCGGCCTGATGGCAGCGTGTGCCCATCGACACAGGCTTCTGGTAGCACTCCACCCAGTTCTCCTTCGTACCGTTGCGCATGGCACCAGGCGTGAAGTCCACCTGTCCGGCCATCATGCGGATGAAGGGGAAGGTGACATCATAGCGCGGCATGTCGGTGTCTTTCTTCGCCCAGCGGCACTCCTCCATGCCGAAGACGGCCTCGTAGTTCAGAATGTTCGGATAAGTGCGGCTCATGCCTGTGGGAGTGAAGTAGCCGTGATAATCGACGAACAGTTGATATTGCGCACAAGTTTTGGCGAGCCTTTCCGCCATTTCCACAGCCGTCTGGTCGTTGCGGTCCAGGAAGTCTATCTTCCAGCCTTTTATCCCCATCTGCTTGTATTTCTCGCAGGCTTCCTGCAGATGCTCGTCAAGAACGTTGAACACTGTCCACAGCACTATGCCCACCCCTTTCTCCTTTCCGTAATTGATGAGCTGCTGCAGGTCGATGTCCTTGATGGGATTCATGATGTCGCCCTTGCTGGAGTCATACCACCCTTCGTCGAGCACCACATACGGAATCTTGTTGCTGGCTGCAAAGTCAATATAATACTGATAGGTAGGCGTATTGATGCCTGCCTTGAAGTCCACCCCACTAAGGTTCCAGTCGTTCCACCAGTCCCATGCCACTTTGCCGGGCTTGATCCACGATGTGTCGCCAATCTGATTAGGCTCTGCCAAAGCATATACCATATTGTTGACAGGCATCTCTGTGTCGTTCTCCGTGATGACCATCACACGCCAAGGATAGGTGCGTGCACCTTCAGACTTCGCGATGAAGTCTTCCGTCTCGGCCACATAGCTCATGCCTCGCCAGCGGTAGTAGTCCATTCGCTTGGGGTATTTGGCAAACTCGGCCATCAGGCTATTGCCGTCGGCCTTGACGAACATGCCGGGATAGCTGCGCAGGTCGCTTTCAAGAATCGTCACCTTCACGTCGCCGCTCTCCACTGTGGCAGGCAAGAAGGCGGGCAATGGCCGGGCGTCGACCAAGTGCGTCTCGTGGTAGGTGTTCTGAAAGGCCATGGCATAGGGTTTTTCAGGATTGGTGGTGTACGCCAGCCAAGCCTTTGACTCTTCCGGGAAGTTGAAGGCAGCCGATTCATCATGGATGATGGTCTCGCCTTTGCGTTTGGTAAGGAAACGGTAGGCCACTCCTTCGTTATAGGCGCGCACCTCCATGCCGAAGCCGTTGCCGAGCGCAACATCGGCCTGACGATAGGCTGTGGTGAACTCCTTCTGCCGGTAGAAGGGACTCACGATGTGTTCATGGCGCGTCTTCGCGGTACTAACGCTCAACACCTTGCTGCAGGCATTGTTTAGATCGGCTTGAACCGTTACTGCCTCGTTGCCCTGATGGCTGACATTGATGGTGACGCCGTTGCTGATGGTGACGACGAGTTTTCCGTCGGGCGATGTCAGCGAATACTCCTTTGCTGTGGCCATGCCACAGACAGTGGTGATGAGCAGGGCTAAAGTCAGGATTCTTTTCATTGTTTCGTGTCGTTATAACGTTATTTCGTTATTTTGTAGTCTTCAGTTCTTTTAATTGCCTGACGGCTCTTTCTATCATGTCCTTCGTGCCGCTGCCGTCGCTGACGTAACGGATGACCATATTGGCATAGCTGATAGCACGGTTGGCCTTCTCGTCGCCCTCGGGCATTTGCTTGGCCTGCTCTAAGAGCAGCTGCAGCTCGTCGAGGTCCTCAAGCTCTGGCAGGTTGCCTGGTCGCATGGCGTTGATGATGGCGTTGAGAGCCGAGGCGGCCTTGTCTATCTCTTCCTGCGTGGACTGGCCGTCGGGAGCCTCCATCAGCGGCTGTGCCTGTTGGTACTGCTCCATCATGCGGCCGAAGCCGTGAGTGGCCCAGGGAGCATACTCCGGCACCTTCACCTCTAAAGCGTTCCATGCCTGCTGCTCATTGCTGCGACTCCGGGCAATGAGGAGGAGCTCGCGCAGCTGAGACTTGTCGATGGCAAAGCCCTCGGCCACAGTGACAGCAGGTGAGGCGGGAACGTTGATGCGGAAGTAGTGTGTCAGGTGGCTGTCACCGGTGTAGTCGGGGATAAAGGTGCTGATGTCCTTATCAGGCTCGGCGGTGGCCTCGTCCCAGCTCTTGATGCCGGTAGCAGCCATGACGAGCGGGCCGCGCATGAAGGCTCCTACCCAGTGGCCATCCATTTTGTCGGGGCCGAAGTCGATGTGCCGCGTGAAGGGCATCGTCACCTCAATGACGTCTTTTGCCGTCCATTTGCGGGCAGGAATCTCCACGTAGCTGCAGGGCTGGTAGTGCTTGGCGATGCTCTTGCCGTTGAGTTTGACGTCGAAGCCTTCGTTGGCCCAGTATGGCACGCGGAGCTTTAAGGAGAAAAACGAAGCCCCCCCTACGGCCCCCGAGGGGGCTTCAATAGATTTATCTTTAGTGAATGTTATCGTGGATTTCTCAGCAGGCCACTGGCAGTGCTGATGGATAGTGATGCCTTGGGCCGTCCATTGCGCGGTGGTGGGCAGATAGAGCGCGACCCAAAGGGTGGCCGGACCCGCTGCTGACGCAGCGGGAACGGTGGCAGGGGATACGAAGTAGGCCGCCTCTTGGTATTTCACGTGGTTCTCCACACCGGTGCCGCCGCAGCAGGTACTCTGTGGCGTCTCGTTTCCCCAGGGCTTCGAGGCATTGAGACCTACGGCATACTGGTAGGTCGTCTGATAGTGGCGGGGATTCACCGAGCCGACTATCTGGTTGTAGAGCACGCGCTCATAGTAGTCCATGTAGCGTGCGTCATCGGGATTGAAACAGTTCAGGTCCTTTGTAAGCTTTGCCAAGTTGTAGGCGCAGCATGTCTCGTTCATCGTGGGTTCCTGCTGCTCGTGTCCCCCCCAATGTGTGACGTTGGTACACATGGAGGTGATCTGCGAGTAGGGCTGTCGGAACATCTCGCCGTTGCCCACGCCGCCCATGGCATAGCGGTAGCGCCCCTGAATCATCGTCCAGAAGTTCTCAGCTAGGTTGTAGTAGTATGGGTTGTGGTTGCCACGATAAGAGCGCAGCGCTCCCGTCACCATCGGGATGTGCTGGTTGGCGTGGCGTGTGCGGATGGCGTCGACGTTCTTAGCCAGCGGGTCGAAGAAGGCGGGGCTGTCGAAATAGTTGGCGGCGTCCAACAGGCGAGCCTTCTCTTCTTCCGTTCCTGTCATCTCGGAGAGTCGAGCCAACGACTCGGCCATGCCACCCACCTCTCCGGCGATGTACATGTTCCACATCTCGTAGCGGTTGCCAGGTTTGGCACGCCGCTCGTCCTGCCGTCCGTCGCTCTTCACGTAGGTGCGGTAGTGCAGGCGGTTCCACACCCAGAGGCCCATGTCCTTGGCGATGAGCAGGGCTTTGTCTCTGACGGTTTTGTCGTCGATGTAGGTGGCGATATCGATGAGTCCGGCCAGTTGCTTGTGTACGGAATAGTAAGGTGCCCACACCCAACTTTCATTATTGTAGGCTCGATACATTTCTATTAATACGCAGTGTTGGGCGGGGATGGCATTCAGGTAGCCGTAGCCATACTTCTCCGGATGCTGCTTGTAGCTATCGAAATCTGCCCATGTGCCCTGCATCGTGCGCAGCTCCTCCTCAGGTGCGAAGTCGCGCGCCTCCCAGTAGCGGCCCAATTGCTCGTTCCATACAAACGTCTTCTCCTGACACGCACGCAGTTCGTTAACCATCTCCGTGATGTTGCCGCGCAGCATGTCTTTCTTCTCCTTATCCTGACAGCAGGCAAAGGCAAAAGCCATGGCCGACATGTAGTGACCCGAGCCGTGTCCCTTCAGCTTCGTCGTGGGCGAGTCCCAGCCGTCGCTCTCTGGATAGCCGTAGGTCGAGAGGCCGTAGGTGTCGCGATAGTTGTACAGCTGCTGCTTCACGGGCAGGCTGATGAGCTGGTCAATGTCAAGGTCGCGGTTGTGCGTCAGGCGATTCTCGCCGTCGATGCTCACTTTGTCTAACGGCAGCGGCTCGGCTACGGGGGAGAATTCCGAATTCCGAGCGGATGATGATAATTCGTAATTTGTAATTCGTAATTCATAATTATCTACCACCTTCACTGCGGCCGAGACGGGATAGCCGTTGGGCGTGCTGTTGTCGCCGATGATGAATCCGCGCACCCTGTATTCTGTTCCCACGGGATTGATAGTCGGGTTAGCCTCAGCCCGTTCCGTCGCCTCCGAGGCGTTCAGCCACTTCACCTGTCGGTACTCGCCGCTGCCGTCGCCGTAGGTCACCCACAGCTGGTAGGGAAGCCGTGGCGCATTGCCCACGGCCACTTCCACGTTCACTTTCTCTACGTTCACAACGTCACGGCGGTCAGCTGCCGATGCGCCTGTCAGAAACAGGACGGACACCAGGCCTGCCATCACGATTTTCTTCATATCATGCTTCATTAAGATGTTCATGCTACAAAGGTAGATACAAATCGCCGCTCGTTGTAAAAAAATAGTCCAAAGTGATGGAAATATCATGCAATACCAAAATAATAACGCCCAATTGGACGATTTTATTATTATCTTGGCCTAAAGTTTTAGGATTCGTCAAAGGAAATACGTACCTTTGCAACTCAGAAAAAGAATGTAACAGACATGAACTTATCACTCATCACTTATCGCTTATCATTTCTTGTCGCCGCAATGTTAGTGGGCAGTCAGGTCTGTGCACAGAAAAAGCTCTTCATTCCGGAGGACTTACGAGGCATGGACCTTGAAGCTGACACGTCGCAGTGGTCGCTGAAGCGGAGCATTGAGACCAACGACCTGATCTTTATGTGGGAGCGGGGCTTCGGCGCCGACGTCAGCAACCCGCCACAGTTGGAAGGCCACGACATGTCGTTCAACCTGTTGAACCTGCGCGACCGCGTGCAGTCGTTTTATCATTTCTTCCGCGACACGCTGGGATTTGTCACCCCTCAGCATCCGAGCAAGGCCGACCGCTATAAGATGATGGTCATGGTGAACTATTCTCTCGACGGCACGGCCTACGGCGGCACCTACGACAACTTTATCGGAGCGCTGTGGGTAGCTCCCAACCGCATACAGGACACGAAGATGAACTGTATGGCCCACGAGTTGGGGCACTCGTTCCAGTCGCAGATTATGGCCGACAGCATCGGCGACTGCTGGGGCGGCACCGGTTTCTTCGAGATGGCCTCGCAGTGGATGCTCTGGCAGGTGAATCCCGACTGGCTGACCGACGAGAATTATCACTTCGAAGCATTCAAGAAACTCACGCATAAAGCCTATCTCCACATGGAGAACATCTATCACTCGCCCTACGTGCTGCAGTGGTGGAGTGACCAACATGGCAGGAAGTTCATCGCAGAGCTGTTTCGACAGGGCAAGAGGGGCGAAGACCCCGTTGTCACCTACAAGCGCATGAACGACCTGACACAGGCGGCTTTCTGCGACGAGATGCTGCGCGGCTATCAGCACCTGATGAACTTCGACTTCCACCATGCCCGTCAAGAGACACGACCCTACGCTTGTACTTTCGATACCGAATTGGAGCAGGCGGCTTCGGGATGGCTGCGCCCCAAGGAACTGCCTGAGGGCTATGGCTTCAATGCAATCAAGCTCGACTCGCGAGTCAATTTGTCATCAAAGGAGTTTCGCCTGCGCATCAAGGGCGACCGTCTGCGCTACGGCTTCGTGGGCGTGACTACCGACGACGAGAGCTACTACAGCCCTGTCAATGCCACTACATTTGCCGTTCCCAAAGGTAAGACGCTGAAGCACCTCTACCTTGTCGTGATGGGTGCGCCAGAGAGACACGAAGACGTGATGATGAGTGCGGGGTCAGAACAAGAGTCTCCCATCTATAGACAGTTCCCCTACGAATTCCAGATTCATGATGAATAACGCCCATAGACTTCTTGTCGTTCTTCTCTTTCTCTGCGTTGGCCACTACATGTCAGCGCAGAAGCGCGTTCATGTATATACCAACCATGAGGGCGCACAGTGGGACTTCCCCGTCACCATGGACGAGATAGAGGACGTTGACTTCACCGGCACCTCTCTGGTGTTCAATGTCACGGCAGGACAGGGCGTGCCCTTCCTCCGTGCCAACATCGACAGCCTGAAGTTTGAGGACGACCCGCTGACGGAGACGAAGAATCCCTACAAGGTGTTCCAACTCTATCTGACCACAGCCGACGGCAGGGCCGTCACATCAAGGGAGGAATACAAGCCTTGCTATCTCTCGCTTGGTGCCCAAGGCTCCTTCTCCAACTATTCCGGCAGCGCCAACATCCGGGGACGCGGCAACAGCTCGTTCCTCTGGTACGACAAGAAGCCCTATCGCATCAAACTCGACACCAAGCACAAAATCTTAGGTTTAGACAAGGCCAAGAGCTGGGTGCTGCTGGCCAACTATCGCGACGTGACCGACATGATGAACACCTTTGTCTTCGAGATGGGCCAGTGGTTGGGGCTGCCCTACACCAACCACACACGCTATGTCGAGCTGTTCCTCAACGGCAGCTATCAGGGACTCTACCAGCTCACCGAGCAGGTGCAGCAGAACAAGAACCGCGTGGCCGTGAGCGACGAGGGCGGCATCCTCATCTCGCTCGACGTTGACGACGGCCCTGGCGAGAGTCCCTACGCTAACGACAACTTCTGGAGCAAGGTTTACGGCATGCCTGTCTGCGTGAAATACCCCGACGACGAGGCCTTCACGGAGAATACCGTTGACAGCGTCCGCACCGTCTTCGCGCAGTTAGAGCAGGCCATCAAGCAGAAGGACTACAGCAAGGTGAGCCAGCTCTTAGACATTCCCTCCTTCATCAAATACCTGCAGCTGCAGGAGTTCGTCTACAACGTCGAGCTCTCGGCGCCGCGCAGCATCTTCATGCACAAGGACGGCGACGGCCCCTGGGTGATGGGGCCGCTGTGGGACTTCGACGCGGGCTACGACTTCGACTGGAGCAACATGTATGCAGGTCACGACTACTTCGCATCGTTCACCGAGACCGTCATGGGCAGCAATCCCCTGCAGCGCAACGGCAACTACAGCTACGTGCCGCAGTTCTTCACCGACCTCTTCGCTTGCCGCGAGTTCGTGCAGCAGTACAAGGCGCAGTGGGCCGCCGTCAAGGACTCCATCGTCACCCACGCCTGGGGCGAGTGCATGAAGTATGTCGACGAGCTGCGGGCCTCGGGAGCCATCGACCGCGAGTTCCGTCGGTGGCCGCTCAAGGGAAAGACCTTCGACACCGAGCTGCAGAAAATGCACAAATGGCTGCAGAACCGGCTCATACACATCTCATACCTCATTGCCGCAATACCTCTACCCGACAAATAAAAGAAACAGATGAAAAAAATCATGAACATTGTGTGGCTGCTCCTCCTCTTCGCAGGCAACACACTGGCACAGAAAACGGTCTACATCCCACAGGAATGGAGAAACCGCACCGACACGCTCATCTACAAGGAGAGCGATCCCGACAACAAGTACACCTGGTCGAAGTCACGCTCTGTGGAATCCGACAACGTCATCATCTTCTGGGACAAGAACTACGGCAGCAAGAAACCCAACGAACTGCCGAAGAACGACTGGAACTACGTCGATATCCCCGACCTGCTGGCGAAGTGTGAGGCCTTCTTCGAGCTGGAGATCAACCATCTGGGCTTCGTCGACCCAGTGAACTCCAACCTCAGCAAATACAAGGTGATGGTGCTGATGAACTATTCGCAGCCGGGCGACTGGGCCTGCTATGGCGGCGGCTACGACTTCATGGTCAGCGCCCTGTGGCTCAACTCGGCCACCTGCAAGCCTGTGGGACACTCCGTGGCGCATGAGGTGGGCCACTCCTTCCACTACATGTGCTACGCCGAGCACAGCGGCCACCAGAACTCATCGACCGACAACACCGGCTTCCACCTGGCCTGCGGCAACGGACAGGCCATCTGGGAGCAGACGGCACAGTGGCAGGCCGCGCAGTCCTATCCTGAGCTGATGTATGACCAGAGCATCTTCGTGTTCCGCAACAGCCACAACTATGCCTTCTCGCACGAGTGGCACCGCTATCAGAGCTATTGGCTGCACTATTTCATCAACCAGTATTACAACGACATACAGACCGTGGCCAAGGTGTGGAACACGCCGATGACGGGTCAGTCCAACGGCAAGGCCAGCGACTTCAGTCAGGCATTGATGAAGCTGAAAGGTTTGTCGGTGCGCGACCTCTACAAGCTCTACTTCGACTACGCCTGCCACCTGGTCACATGGGACATCGAGGCCTGCCGACCCTACCGCAATCCTTACATCGGCGACTTCGGCTATCGCTGCGTGCTCACCGATGACGACGAGTATCAGGTGGCCCTGGCCAGTTGTCCGCAGGGCACAGGCTTCAACGTCATCCCGCTGCAGGTGCCATCGCCGGGCACCGTCGTAACCACCAACCTCACGGGCCTGAATCCCGCTTCAAAGCTGCTTGACAATGATCCGGGCGAATACCTCAACGGCGACACGCAGTGGACGAAGCTGCCGGCCGACGTCAATGGCGACCGCAAATACCTGGTGTCGAAGGAAGGCAATGCCTCATGGCGCGGATTCCGCATGGGCTATGTGGCGCTGATGGACGACGGCACACGCCGCTATTTCTCCGAGGACAGCGTCTATTGTCAGGGACGCGGCGAGAAGACCGAGGCTTGTTCCTTCACCGTGCCCGAGGGCGTCAGCCGCCTCTGGCTTGTGGTCTCGCCTGCCTTGAAGAACTACATCACCCACCGCTGGGACGACAAGATAGAGGACGACGATATGTGGCCCTACCGCTTCCGTCTGCAGGGCACCGACATAGCCGACGCGGCACAGGTCTATGCCAGTGCCACCATCGACAAGCGCAGCGTGGCCGACATCACCTTCACCTACGACGTCACCATACCTGACAACGACAACATCGTCATCGCCCTCAACGGACGACTGGCGGCGGCCCTGGGCACCGCCTTCCAGATGCAGCCCACGGTAGTGGCGTCGCGCATGCAGCAGTGGGACGAGCGAGGACCCGCCAACGGCAAGATCATGTTCTACGCAGCCAATGCCGACGGCTCGCTGCAGCAGACCGCCAGCACCGCCAACGGCTACGGACACTGGTTTGATGCCGACGGGCGGGTGACGAGCTATGCCAATGGCATCCTCTACTCAGAGTTCTACCCCTCGGCCATGTCTTTCGTCATCGGCCAGTACCCCGGACGCTGCCCCTCAGGCAGCACCTACACCCTGCGCCAGACGCTGCTCTACAAGCAGAACAATAAAAGCAGCGCCAGGGCCAACTTCGTCTTCCATGTCACCATTGGCGGCACCACGCCAACGGCCACCCTGCACAGCATGGACTACAACGACCCGACGGCCATCGGCGCTGTGGTGATGAGCAACGGACAAGGCGCAACGAACCTTATCTACGACCTGCAGGGACGCCGCACGGAGCATCCCACCAAAGGCCTGTATATAGTCAACGGCCAGAAAGTAGTGATGAAGTAAAAGAAGTGGGAGCTCGCTCACACTGCCGAGCGGGAACGAATCCGAACGTAGTTCAAAGTTCTTGTCAAGTGATATGAACAGACTTATTGCTGTCCTGTTGTTGTCGGTGTCGGCAGTAGCTGCCGAGGCGCAGTCGTGGAACGCTCCCGGGGCTGCCAACCCCTTCATTCCCGGCTATTTTGCCGACCCCACCATCCGTAAGTTCGGCGACACCTACTATCTCTATGCCACCACCGACGGCACCGGCAATGGCTACGGGCCGGCGCAGGTGTGGGTGAGCAAGGACTTCCGCAACTGGAAGAATATCGTGATGAACTGGCCTACGACAGAGGTGGTGTGGGCGCCCGACGTGGTGCAGCAGCCCGACGGCACTTTCCGCTACTACTACTGCCGTCCGTGCGAGGTGCTGGTGGGTGAGAGCGCATCGCCAGTGGGGCCGTGGAGAAACATCCTCGGCAACGACGATGCGGTGCTCGTGCCCGACCGTTTCGTTCACAACGCTATCACACTCGACCCGCAGCTCTTCCGCGACGATGACGGACAGGAGTATCTCTATTTCTGCACGTGGGGCATCTACAAGGGTTTCGGCTGCGGAGTCACGAAGGTGAATGGCACCGAGCTGGGCGATAAACGCCTCATTCCCAACACGGAGCTGAAGGACATCTTCGAGGCACCCTTCGTGTTCAAGCGCGATGGCATCTACTACTTCACCTACAGCTCCGGCTCCTGCCACGACCACACCTACCGCGTGCAGTATGCCACGTCCACCGCAGGGCCGATGGGACCATTCGAGTACAAGGGCTGCATCCTGCAGACCAATGCCGACCAGACCGTGCACGGACCGGGTCATCACAGCATCCTGGAGCAGGATGGCCGCTACTACATGGTCTATCACCGTCACAACCTGCCACGCTCCGTGCACGGCTTCAACCGCCAGGTGTGTATCGACGAGATGCGTTTTGACAGCGACGGAAACATCCTGCCCATCATTCCCACGCACAACGCCCAGAACGTGGACTTCTTCAAAGACACTTCGAAGAACAGAAACCTGGCCTTCGGTGCCAAGACATCCGCCTCGTCTTATTACGATGAGTGGTTTCGTCCTGAGTATGCCGTCGACGACAACAACGCCACGCTTTGGCGTGCCGCCAACACCAACTGGGGCCGTGGCGGGCATCAGGACGAGTGGCTGCAGATAGACCTCGGCAAGCCGCAGAAGTTCAGCGAGGTATGGACACAGTTTGAATACGCCACCTTCTTCTACCAGTACAAGGTAGAGACCTCACTCGACGGCAGTCACTGGACGCTCTTTGTCGACCGCACACAAAACGCCATGCAGGGCTCGCCTATGATTGACAAGGCGCCAGCGACCTCTCACCTCGTGAAAGCCCGCTATCTGCGCATCACTATCACCGACACGCAGAAAAATGGCCATATCCCTGCCATCTGGAATGTCAAGGTGTGGAAGCAGGCCCCCGCACTGCCCGACATCAAGGCTGAGAGCAACGACGGTTATCCGGGCATGCACCAGAAAGACGTGGCTCCCGCCGACAGGACTGATGCCGCCATCTCCTTCGATGTCAGCCAACTGGCACAAGGCCGGCAGCACCCCTTCGACGTTACTGAAATCGCAACCGCCTCGCGCCTCTCACCCCTGAAAGCCAACAAACCCATCCGTGCCCGTGTGAAGGACGGACGCTGGGCGCTGTTCTTCAACGGCACGCAGCATCTCTCCGCCACATCGCCGCTGCCTGCTGCCTACCGCTACAACTCACCCTACACCATCGCTGCCTGGGTGCTCAGCACGAAGGTGGGGCCGGTATCCACCGTGGCCTCGCTCTCCACTTCACATGCCGACCTCGCCACCACCGAGTTCCGACTCGGCACCGACCCACAGACGGGACTCATCAACCACAACGGTTCCTTCGAGAGCTGTGGACTGACGGATGTCATCAAGGAAAGCGAGGGCCAGTGGCAGCACTGGGTCATCACCTACGACGGATGGATGGAGCGTGCCTACCTCAACGGCCAGCTGGTGCACGAGCAGAACAACTTCCTCATGGTTCGTCCCGAAGGGCATGTCACCATCGGGGCTGACGGCACTGGCACAAACAGTTTCATGGGCTACATCAGCCAGCTCACTATCACGCCCACAGCCACCACAGCCGAGGAAGTAGCGGCCCTCTTTGCTCAACAGTCAACAGTCAACACTCAGCAATCATTAGGCGATGATGACTTCGAGGAAATCGACCCCGACAGCAAGTTCACCCTCCCGGCCACGATGAAGCCCGTGTTCCGGCAGGCTGACGAGCAGACGCTATCGGCTGCCGACGGGCTCTTCAACGACAATCCCTTGCAACACGGAGGACAACAGTATCAGGAACTGGAAGGCGACTTCGTGATGATGACCCGCGTCAGCGACATGGAGGGCCTCGCCAGCCACAGCGTCAAGGCTTACAACGAGGCCGGCCTGCTCATCGTCGTTCCCTCTCAAAATGGTGAATGGCGGGTGGCCTACCAGCTGGGCGTCTTTCCCCTCTACAACTGCGGCAACATGCTCACCGTGCTCAGCCGTCACGGGCGACCGCAATATCCCAACTACAAAGGCTACGACTTCGACCCCATCCTGCAGTTTGAGCGTCGTGGCAACCAGCTCTTCGCCCGCACCAGCCGCGACGGCGTGCAATGGCAGAACATGCCCGGCTCGCCCATAGAGATGACAGAGCCCACCGTCGGCGTCGGGACCTATCAGACCACCTACAGCGACAACCACTCGTGGGCAAAACTCACCGACTTCATCATCTATCAGTAACATCACCCAGCCATGAACAGGAAAAAGATAGTCCTATCATTATTGAGTTTTAGTCTTATAAGCAGTTCCCTGTGGGCACAAGGCACGCTGGCCGACTACCAGCGTGCCTTCAACATTCGTTCGCAATACAGCGGCAAGACGAAGAACACCAACGTGCGTGCCCACGCCATCGACGATACGCACCGTTTCTGGTACTCCGTGTTCGACGGCGAGAAAGAGGTGTTCAAGGAGGTTGACGCCGACAAGCTTACCGTCACCGCCCTGCCCGGCGACCCTACGCCGCCGCGCCGCTGGCATCCGCACGGACCGCAGCGTCACTGGATGGAAGTGCCCGACGAGAAGGACGGCCGGCAGACATCGCCGACGGACAGCACCCTGTCGATATACCACCGCGACAACAACCTGTGGGTGAACGACCGCCAGCTGACCACCAACGGCACCCCCGACTATTACTACTCGTCGTGGGGATCGTTCTCGCCCGATGGCCGTTACTATGCCACCGTACGCATCGTGCCGGCACCCAAGCATTATGTCTATTACATCGAGTCGTCGCCCAAGGACCGGCTGGAACCTGTGCTTCACAAGCAGGAGTATGCCAAGCCCGGCGACTCGCTCAACTATCGTGTGCCGGTCATCGTCGACGTGGCGACAGGCCATGTCACTGAGCCGTCGACAGAGCTCTTCCAGCACCAGTATCAGGTGTCGGCACCTCGATGGGACAAGAACTCGCAGACCGTCACCTTCGAGTACAACGAGCGAGGGCACAAAGTGTTCAGGGTGCTCGAGATGAACCTTGCCGGACAGGTGCGCACACTCATCGAGGAGCGCAACGACAAGTATGTCAACTACACCCGCCAGCAGCGCCACGACCTCAGCGACGGACAGCGGATAGTATGGACCAGCGAGCGAGACGGACGCAACCATATCTACCTCTACAGCCGGCAGAAAGGGCTGATTCGACAGGTGACGCGCGGTGAGTATTATGTACGCGACATACAGCACATCGACGAGCAAAAAGGCCTGGTCTATTTCTCTGCCTGCGGCATGAACAAGCAGGAAGACCCCTACCTGATACACTACTACCGCATCGGCCTGAACGGCAAGGGACTGACGTGCCTGACCCCCGAAGAGGGAAATCATAGCGTGGTCTATTCGTCGGATATGAAGTATCTCGTCGACACGTGGTCAACCGTCACCACTCCGCCCGTCAGTGTGCTGCGCTCTGCCGACAGCGGCAAGGTGCTGCTCACGCTTGAATCATCCGACATCAGCGCCCTGACGGCAGCTGGATGGCGTGCTCCAGAGGTGTTCGTTGCGCCCGGTCGCGACGGTGTCACACCTATGTGGGGCATCATCATCCGACCCTCCAATTTCGACCCCAGCCGCAAGTACCCTGTCATAGAGTATATCTACAGCGGCCCCGGCGACCAGTATGTACCCAAGTCGTTCCGTGAGTGGCACTGGGGCATGGCTGAACTGGCCGAGCTGGGATTCATCGTCGTTCAGTTAGATGCCATGACAACGTCATTCCGCACCCGACAGTTTGAGGAGGTGTGTTGCAAGAACCTCAAGGATGCCGGACTGCCCGACCGCATAGAGT
>JAEEGJ010010446.1_pt1 | contig 24154 bp, 19 predicted proteins | sample 8958761 | NCBI WGS metagenome assembly JAEEGJ01 (sample SAMN16246546, study PRJNA631951) | gut metagenome | biome: gut microbiome; feature: rumen; material: RS-attached | host: Bos | place: Iran: Karaj | collected 2018-10 | reverse complement strand
CAACACGGTAATAGACGTGCCAATTGCCGTTGTCATCGGGCGCCTCAACGGGCTTTTCCACGGCCTCGGCGATATCGGCCTTGACCACCGACTTGCCGTTGATATTAAAGACCTTGAACGCCACATGCTGTTCCGGGCGACAATACATCTGGGCAGCCGTTTCAATCATGTAGATTTCCTCATCGCTGCGCACACCGGCAATATTTCCGTTGTCCTTCACGCCGATGAGCAAGTGGCCCCCGCTGTTGTTGGCAAAGGCGGCTATCGAGCGGGCAATCTTACGGGCATCGGTAATCTGGTATTTGAAGTCCTGATGCTCATGCTCGCCCTCAGCAATCAGGTCCTGTATATAATGGCTCTTCTTGGTCTTCATCATTCTTTCATTTCGCCTCACGCTAAGTCGCAAAGACGCAAAGTTTATAAGTGTGGTCTCCTTATTCTCACACAAAATTATATTTAAAAATACTTAGCGACTTAGCGCCTTTGCGTGAGATTGTTAAAAAATTAGCGGGGGTCGTTGACGCCGGGTTCCTGCGGGATAGGGATGCCGTCGAGGACGGCGCGCAGGTAAGGCTCGAGTTTCTGGGCATACCACCAGAAGCCGATGTCGGTCAGGTGGATGCCATCGACGGTACCCTCGTTGTTGGGGCCGTAGAGGTCCTTGCAGGTGATATAGTAGAGGTTGTCGGGATTGTCGGCCTTGAGTTTGAGGTAATTCTTGTGGTACTCGTTATTCTTGGCGGGCAGGTACTCGCTGTAGAAGCCGCTGTACTTGGCATAACTGTACATCTGTCCCTCGACCATGAAGATGGGCACCTCGGGACGCAGCGTGCGCAGGATGTTCACGAAGCCATAGGTCACCGTGTCGCACATGTCCTTGGTGCAGTTGGGTATCGGGTCCAGGATATAGGCAGCCACATCGGGTATCGTGGCCATGGCCTGTGCCATACAGGAGTCCATCTTGCCCTCGCCGCTGAAGCCCAGGTTGACGCACTCCACATCCAGGTCACGCTGGATGATGCTCGTGGCCACCATGCCGGGACGGCAGGCACAGCCACCCTGCAGGATGCTCGTGCCGTAGAAGACGAACTTCTTGCCCTGCTTGGGAGAGTCCATCATGGGCTGCATGATCACGGCGCTGCTATCCACACCGATCTCGATCCAGCACACGCCGTCATACAGCGGCAGGTAGATCATGTACTCATGCATCTTGCCGTCGAGCCGATCCACATACACCTTGCTCTGGATGGAGTCCTGGCGGGGACGGATATCATTGTCGATGCGCACAGGGCGGTTGCAGTTCACAAACTGCCAACTCTCGGTATCCTTGTCCCAGATGTAGAGGTCTGTGCCCTTGATGCCGGTGTCGGCCATGTGCATCATGTGCATGTTGGTCAACAGGTTATAGCGCACGGCGACGGCCGTGGAATTGGTAGCAAATCGGATGGCCTTGCCGCTGGTGCAGCTGGCACGGTCCCACAAGGTGGAGCGCACATTGCCATAGAATTCCAGGGGGATGCGCGACTTCAACGTGCGGTCAAATGCCCAGTTGATCAAGCGATAATGCATCGCATCCACATAGCGCAGGGTGTCCTTGTCGGTAAAATCCTGGGCTTTCGTCACACTAGGCAACAGTGCGGCAAACAGCAGGACCACGGTCCAAACCTTTACATTGATGATCTTTTTCATATCATTTGGATTTTGGTTATTTTATAGCACGTTAAGCAACTTGAGGGCCTCCATGCGGCCGTTGTTGAGCAGTGTGGGATAATGGGCATCGCTGTTGACGACTACCGGGGCATTGAAACGCTTGAGCATGCCGAAATACTTCAGGTTGGGATAAAACCTGTTGCGCTGCAGCCAGGCCTTGGTATTGATCTCGATAACGAGATGATGGTCCATGATGTTCTCAAACAGGTCGATGACCAACTTGTCATACCACGGTTCCTCGTCAATGCCGTCGAGGTACTGGCTGGCATTGAAGCCGATTTTGTCCATGTGACCCACAATCTCAAATCCACCCTCCTCGACCATGGCCATCATCTGGGAATAGAACGTCTTGACCACATACTCGATGTCGCCGTCAAAATTCTTGCCCATGCGTTCCTTGAAGCCCGGGAACTTGCCGTCGATATCCACCATCAGGTTAGGGTCGTTGATGGCGGGAATAAAGTGCACCGAACCGATGCGGTAATCGAGCGGCAACTGCTGGAAATAATCGCTGGCAGGGCCGTCGCCCGCGCCCACATAGTCCACTTCCATCGACGTGTGCAGGTTGATGCGGTCGCCATAAATGCGACGCAGGCGCTCCATCTCGTCGAAGTACTCCTGTACCTGCTCACGGGTCATATTGACGGGGCTCTCGACCGAAATGGGCGAATGCGGAGTAAAGCCCAGATGGGTAAAGCCCAAGGCAATGGCCTCGGTCACAAACTCCTCCATGGGAGCGTGACCGTCACAAAACTGGGTGTGGGTGTGGAGATTATATAGGTCGGTTTCTTGGGTGATTCGGTTGGTGTCAAACATGATTAAAACAATTTAGTGATTTGTTCCATCGGAATGACCGTGATGATGGTCTTTCCGTCAGGGGTGTAATTGGGCTCCGGCAGACGCAGCAAGTCGGCGACAAGCACCTCCATTTCCTCCTGCTGGAGTGTGCGCCCGACGGGAATCGCTGCCGAGCGGGCCACCGTTAGCGACAAGTGCTCCATGATGCGACGCTTGACGGGCATGCCGCCGTTGTCCACCGATTCCAGTATCTGCTGCACCATCGCCACAGGGTCCACGCCCTCGATTCCGGCAGGAATGGCATTGATAGCCCAGTCGTTCCCGCCCATGCTGTCAAGCTGGAAGCCCATCTGCTCCATTTCGGGCAGCAGTTCCTGCAGGGCCACACTTTGGGCAGCGCTCAGATGCAGCACCTCGGGGAAAAGGATGGCCTGGGATGACAGATTTCCCGTGTGCAGCTGACCGATGTAACGGTCAAACAGGATACGCACGTGGGCACGGTGCTGGTCAATGACCATCAGACCCGATTTGGCGGGCGACAGGATATAGCGCCCCTTGAGCTGCAGATACACCGATTGCACATCATCCACGGGCAACACGGTCTGCTGGGCATCACTGGTATCCTCGGCCATGGAATTGGCGCCCTGCTGCTCCAGTCCCTCGCGTTTCTTACGCTCAAAGTTGGCAAACAGTTCGTCCCAGTTGCTCATCGGGCGGTTATCGGGCACATGATGATGCGCAGCACCGCCGCCAGGCTTGTTTTGGGACTTAAACGGGTTGTAGGACGGGTCCACAGCAATCTCGGGGTGATGCACCTCGACATGGCCACTATAGGCCGGGATTGCGGGAGCGTCCTTGGTGTCAAAGTCGATGGCAGGCACCTCGCTGAAGCGCCCCAGCGTCTCCTTGACACCGGCAGCCAAAATCTGCCAGATGGGCATCTCGTCCTCAAACTTGATCTCGGTCTTGGTGGGATGGATGTTCACGTCGATGGCCTCGGGCTCGACGGTGAATCGCAGGAAGTAGTTGGGCTGCTCACCCTCGGGGATGAGTTGCTCGTAGGCCGACATCACCGCCTTATGGAAATAGGGATGACGCATGTATCGCCCGTTGACGAACATAAACTGCAGGGCATTGCGCTTGCGGGCGTTTTCGGGTTTGCCGATGTAGCCCTGCACCTTCACCATCGACGTGTCGATCGTCACCGGCAGCAGCTGCTGGTCGATATTGTTGCCCATCAGGGCGGCGATGCGTTGGCGGAAAGTGCCCTGCATCAGCTTGTACATCACATTATCGTTGTGGATGAGCGTGAATTCTACCTCATGGTTGACCAAGGCCAGTTTCTCAAATTCCTTGACGATGTTGCTCAACTCCACTTGATTGGATTTCAAGAACTTGCGGCGCGCAGGCACATTAAAGAAGATGTTCTTGACCATGAAGTTGCTGCCCACGGGGCACATGTCCGGTTCCTGGCTCTCGCACTGCGACGCATTGATGACCAGCCGTGTTCCCAGCTGGGCATCGTGACGGCGCGTGCGCAGTTCCACCTGCGAGATGGCGGCAATCGAGGCCAGTGCCTCGCCGCGGAAACCCATCGTGTGCAGCGTGAACAGGTCGTCGGCACAGCGTATTTTGCTCGTGCTGTGACGTTCAAAGGCCAGACGTGCGTCGGTCTCGCTCATGCCCACGCCATCGTCAATGATCTGGATGAGCGTGCGTCCAGCATCCTTGAGGATGATCTGCACATGCGTCGCCTGGGCGTCGATGGCATTCTCCACCAGCTCCTTGATGACACTGGCAGGCCGCTGGATGACTTCGCCGGCAGCAATCTGGTTGGCGACCGAGTCGGGCAACAGTTTTATCACATCACTCATGGCACATCAATTTGTTGAAGGTTCTTCACATCGGGCGACGGCTGCGAGGCGGCCTCTGCGGCTACGGCATTGCTGCCCGAGCGGCGGCGCGTGCCGCCCTCGATGCTGCGCATGAGCTGCTTGAGCTCATCGCTCACGTCATAGATATCATCGGGCGACTTGGGCCTCAACTCGTCATACCACTTGAACTGCGGCAGGTACATGTCGGCACGCTTGGCCAGGTACAGCGGTGTCACCTTGCCGGTGACCTCGGGCCACATGGTGATACGGTCCACCTCCTGCTTGGGCTTGAGGTTCAAGCGCATATAGCTGGACTCAGCGTTGACCATCTTGTTGTAGGTCGAATCTTTCTCCTGCGGGAACATGATGACCTGGACATTGCCGTCCACGTCGAGCCGCCGCAGTTCCTTATCCTCGAACCATGCCTTCATTTTCTTGCCGCTCAGCTGGTCGTAGTAGATCTCGCCCAGATGCTCGGCCATGAAGCCGCCTGTGGGCAATGTTGCCCAGTCGGCAGCGCTGTCGTTGAGATGCACATTGATTTCGTCGCCAAAGATCTGGCGCTCCAGGTTCCACACCACCGCATGACGGTACATGTTGATGATGGTGTCGGCCTCGCTCAACTGCAGCGAGTCGCAGATGCCCTGCACGTCGTTGCGGTAAAAGCGCACCTGGTTGAAGGCCCGCAGCACTCGCACCGAGTCGCCCGCCGAATTGGCAGCCGAATCGTTGACGACATAGTTGATGAGCGTGCACAGGGTGTCGGCATGCAGGTAGATAGTATCTTTCTGCGAGAACTCGCGTGCTCTTGCACGGCCCGTCACATAGCTGTAGTGGGCATTCTCGTCGTGATAGCCGTAGTTGCCGTCCAGAATGACCTTGTTGCCGGGATCGGTGATAATCACATTGCCTCGGGCCTCGCCGTAATTGCGGTTGCGGTTATAATAAACCGTGTCGCCCAACAGCGTCTTGCCGTCCTTGGCGGTAATGAGCGCGCGCTCATACAGGGTGGCATCGTCGGCACTGGTGTTGTACCAGCCGTTGGTCGTGTTGATCGTGTTGCTGTCGCTCACGATGAGCGTCTCGCTGGTGATGTGGGCAAAGTGGGTCTGGGTGTTGTAGTCGAGCAGTTCGGTAAACATCTCGTAGCGATCGTTGATCAGGTGAACGTTGCGCGAGAATTCCGCCTGCTTGGTATCCAGCTCATAGCGGCCATACTGGGAACTCAACTCGGTGTTGTTGCGGTTATCGACAATGGTGCCGCCGTCAAAGTAGTAGCCCACGTTGCTGTTGATTTCATAGTCCAGCGCATCGGTCAGCAACGTGGTGCTGCGGTTCTCCAGACGCACATTGTTGCGCAATTCGGCCACGCCCTGGTCGCCGTAGTAGTGCAGCACGTCGCTATAGACCCACAGGGTATCGCCTTGGGTCATGCGAACGTTGCCAAAGGCGTCCAGCGAACTGGTCTCGGCATAGAAATAGGCACTGTCACAGAACATATACATGTCGCCACGGCGAAAACGCACATTGCCTTTCAGCACCTGATAGTCACGACTGATGTTCTCGTTGGCCTTGAGCAGGTCGGCATTCTCCAGGAACACCTTATTCGTCTGGTTGCGGTTGGCTTTAGGAATCTGCGGCGTGATGCGCGACACCTTGGGGCCTTTTGATCCCTTGCGGGCGGCCTGGGCAGGTTGGGGATTGGTCGGCGCCGGGCGTTTTTTCATGGGCTGCACCGTGCGGGGCTTGACAGCGCGCACGGGATTCTGGGCCCACACCACTGGCGACATGAGCAGAGCCATCAGGCACGAGGCCACAACGACGTGCCGCCATCGTGAGCCACTGACCCGCTGTCTATCGACCAAGCCCATCAAAAAAAACTAAAAACCAGGGACTAAAAAACCAGAAACTAGAAACTAGGGACCAGAAACTAAAGTCTACTTCCCCTTCTTGAGCCAGTCGTACTTGAAGTCGCAGTCACGCCAGCCCTCCTCGATATAGACGTATACCTTCTTCTGTTTCTCCACCACCCAGTCATGGATGATCTTCTCCTTCTCGCTAGCCTCGCACATGTCCTTGATGATCATGTAGTCATCAGCCAAATCGGCCTTATGGCCGTCGATGCGCTTAACCAGCTTGACGATAGCGACCTGCTCGCGGCGCGTCTTGGGGTTGACCATGACAAAAGGCTCGCTCACGTCACCGGGCTGCATCATATTCACCTTTTTGCCCACCTCGGCAGGCAGGTCAGCCATCTCAAAGCGGCCACTGTGGGTTTTCTCGTTGAGCATGTTGCCGCCGTTGTTGCGCGAGTCCTTGTCCTGGGAGATGAACAACGCCATCTCCTCGAAGGTGTGCTTGCCGTCCAGGATGTCGGTGCGCACGCTGTCCAGGCGCGTCAGGGCATCGGTCAGGTCCTTGTCGCTCACACGGGGGCGCAACAGGATGTGGCGCGTGTTGATGCGGTCGCCGCGTTTCTCGATGAGCTGGATGATATGGTAGCCATCGTCGGTCTCGACGATGTTGCTCACGCGCTTGTTGTCATTCAGGTTAAACGCTGCCGTGGCATACTCGGGCAACAGCACCGAGCGGCTCTGGAAACCCGTCTCGCCGCCATACACGGCAGTGGCCTGGTCCTGACTGTATAGAATCGCCAGTGTCGAGAACTCACGCTCTCCGCTGTTGACCTGCTGGGCATAGTCGCGCAGACGCGACTTCACCTCGTCGATTTCCTGCTGCGGAATTGCGGGGTTGATCGTGATGATCTGGGCCTCGACCTGCATGGGAATGTAGGGCAACGAGTCCTTGTTCAGGGCATTATAGTAGCGCTGCACGGTGGCAGGAGTGGCCTTGACGTTCTTGGTCAGGTCCTGCTGCACTTGTTGGATGCAGTACTGGTCGCTGTAAACCTCGTTGAGCTTCTCACGCAGGCGCGGCAGCGGCATGCGGAAGTATTCCTCTACCTTTTCCTTGCTGCCCAGGTTGGCGATAAAGAAGTTGATGCGGTTCTCGACCTCGGCGCTGATGGTCGAAGCCTGGACCTCGACGGTGTCGATGCGCGCCTGGTCCAGGAACAGTTTGTCAATCGCCATCTGCTCGGGAATGACGCAATAAGGGTTACCTTCAATAGGCACACGCTCATAGAGTGCCTGCTGATACTGTTCCTCGATATCGCTCTTGTAGATGGGCTCGTCGCCGATGACCCAAGCCACCTCCTCGGCCACGTTGTTCTGGGCCAGGAGGGCGAGAGATGCCATGGCAAACAGCACTGCGGTAAATAATCTGATTTTCACTTGTATTTTCGTTTTGTATGGTTGTATTTGTTGTGGCGGCAAAGATAGTAAAAATTCCCCATACCCTTGTGCCCCGTGGGCAGCAATTTCCCAAATGTTTGTTAAAGTCACCCGCCCGCCCGGTGCCAGCCCCTGCGATAGGCCCCGATGAGCTGTCGTTGAACGGCCTGGGGGCTCACGGCGGCACCCTTTGTCCATCGTGAGCCCCCAGGGGCGATGCGGTTCCCGCCGTCAAGCGGCGGCAACGGTTATTTCACTTTCTTAAGCACCTTTTTGTTGATCTTGGCAGGATACTTCTTGGCAAGTTCCTGTTTCCAGCGCTGCTCCAGCACATCCTGGTAACCGCTGGTTACAGCACCGCGCACATCAGCCATCTCCTCGGGTTGGTCGATGATACCGCCCTCAATGATGATGTACTCGGGATAATTCGGACGATTGGGCTTGTCACCGACATGGAAAGCAAGATAATCGGCGAAAGGATTCTCGCCCTTCTTGACTACCATGTGTTCCATGCGGATATCATTGCCATATTTGTTGTATAAGGCATCGGCCAACGTGTCGGCACCAAACTTCGTCAAATCGGCCTTGACCAGGTTGAGCACGCTGTCGCTCTTGGCATACAGGATGATGCCTTTGAAGTGAGGCTCGTCCCAACCATACTTGCTGCGGTTCTCGTTGTAGTACTGAATCAGACCAGCAGTGTCCTTTTCGGCAGCCTTCCACACGCGGCGGTTGCTGATTTCGAACAGCATCATGCCGTCGCGATACTCATTCAGCAGGTTGCGGTACTCGGGATTGTTCTTGACCGCCTCATAGGCATCATAGTCCTTCAGGGCCTGCTCGGCCATGGCGTTCACCTTAGTCATGATTTCCTTTTTTGCATTGGCAGGATCGGGAATGACAGTAGTGGTGTTCAACTGCGACATCAGCGCCTTAACGGGCACCGACTGCTTGGCGCCATAGGTGAAGAGCGGAGTCTTCGCGCCCTTGATATACTGTGCCACAAAAGCAGAATCCAAACGGCCATGAGCCATGAGCGTGTTGTTCAGCAGCGACTCAAAGGCGGGGTCGAGGCGATAGTTGTACTTGTTCTTGAGATCGTTGAGACGACGCTCCTCGACCAGCTTCATGCGGCCATCGCGTTTGAAGGCGTTCTCAATACCCTGGCGCACCTCGCCAAGCGAAGGCACGCCGTGAGCCACTTTCTTGATGATGTGGTAGCCGAACTGTGTGGCAAACGGCTCACTGATTGCACCGTCGGGGAGATTGAAGGCAATGCTGTCAAAGGGCTGAACCATCCTGCCGGGGCCAAACCAGCGAAGGTCGCCACCATTTTTGGCATTGGAATGGTCATCCGACTCGGTGCGGGCAAGTTCCTCAAAGTCGGCACCAGCCTTGATCAGCTGATAAATCGAATCTATCTTAGCCTTGCAGACTGCTTTCTGCTCCTCAGTAGCATTCTGGGGGAACATCTTCAGGATATGCTTGGCATGGACATCGTTGCGGTCACGCATCTTGTTGACGCGGAACATGCTGATACCAAACGAGTTCACAAAGGGCTTGGACACCTCGCCAATGGGGGTACTGTAGATCACGTTCTCCATGTCAGCGGGGAACATGCCCGCTGAAACGAAGCCGAAGTGGCCGTGGTTGCGCTGCTTGTACGGGTCGGTAGAATAACGGTCAGCCAAGGCCGTCCAGTCCTCACCGGCAATCACGCAGTTGCGCAGGCTATCCAGCATTGCGATGCGTTGAGCATTCACCGCATCATTAGTGCCCAAGGGCAGCATGATGTGGTCAATATCTAATTCCTTCTTGTAACGGTCATAGGTTTCATTGATCATCTGCCACAGATAAGTGGTGTCCTCAGTCAGATAGGGAGCGGCGAGTTGTTTCTGATAGACCTCAAACTCCTTGATGAACGCCTGGGTCGTGTCAATGCCTGCAGCCTCGGCGTCGGCAACCTTCTGCTTGTACAGCACAAAGAGCTCAACGTATTTGTCAAGGGGTTCTTTCTCGATCTGCTGCTGATTGTTCTTGTTATACAGGTATTCAAACTCCGAGAGCCTGACATCCTTTCCGTTAATAGTCATCAGGACAGGATCCTCGTTCTTTGCAAGAGCGAGAATCGCAATGCCCAACAACAATGAAGAAATCAAAAGTTTTGCTTTCATCTTCTTTAGGTTGGTTTGATCTATATTTTACGTTTTTTCATTCTAATATAAGAGTATAACGCAAGCGCATGAGAAAAATTATATTCTCCACCCACTTTTTTTGCACCCACAACTCACATTTGCACAAAAAAAATTGAAAGCAACCTCCCATTCCTCTCAGTAAGAGGCATCATAGCCCAACCCATAACCGCCGACATCACAATAAAAAAACGGTTGGCTTACCGCAAAGGCAACCCAACCGAGTATGCCGTGAAAAGACGGGGAAACTCGATGCTACCGTTCTTTAAAGCTCAAGTTGATAGCTTTTTCATTAAGTGTAGCATAAAAAGAGATAGAATCAAGTGGCCCAGTCACACTCTTTGATATCACAGTACGATCAGCCCAGTTGATATGAAAAGAAGGATTTGAATTATATATATCAACAAAATATTGATGACCGTATGTATCTTCATCATCCAGATCTATTTCAACACTTTTGTCAATCAGCCAGTAATCTACAATACTATCCGACAGCACACAATCTGGAATATTCTTATGATACCCAAAAGGAATTTTTGTCTTTACAATAATCCACCTTTCATCATGGGCATAGTCAATACACCCATGATCAATCACAATTTTAGATCTGTTGAATTCTGTACCATATTCTAGTGGTTTACCATCCCATCCAATAAAGTATTCATTCCCCAAGAACACGTCATCATCAGATGATAACATGGCTTGTAATTCTTTTGGAATTCTTGAAATACAAGAGGCAGGAATAATACACATTATAACACCTATAACTAGGAATAAATGATATCTTTTCATAATAAGCGATCTTTAGTATCTAGTTCTAGATAGCAAAGGTAGCAAAAATCTTTGTTAAACACTCATTTTCTTCTGGTTACTAAGAAGAGTAGCAATATAATAATAACACCAAGATTGATGAACATAGCAGCCGATAGGCTACCTACTCTCATATAATAAGTATCCTCAATAAATGCATTGCCTTCAAAAATATATTTGCCATCGACGTAAGCATTTGCCCACAATAAAAAATCACAAATGATGTCTACTATTACTGCAACAATGGCAATAATAGCTATTATTGTAAATTTTACTCTTCTGTTCATCGCTGCGTAAACATTTTGAATTATCAAGATTTGTGGCAAAGGTAGCAACTATTTTTTGCTAAACACTCACTTTCTCTTAGATTTCGGTGATTTATTGTTCATGAGGCGCTGGTATTCGCCAGAGTTTTATAATTTTGGAAAAGTTGCTCAACCGATTATGCTCTTAAAAGACGGGAGCAGCATTAATTCTTCGAGGCTCGAACAGCACGGACGGTCAAGCCGCTGGTGCGAAGGATAGCGCCGCATTCCCAGCCACGGTCATCCCAATCACCCCAGAACATACACCTGGCGTTGGGGACGTCGTGTAGGTTAATCGTACGTGTCCAACAGGCACCTGAAGAGCCAACTTCCTTGAGCGAACTTTTACTGCCATAGTAGTAACCGGTAGCGGGCAAGAACATGGTATTCCCATTGGGACCGGTGACCAACTGACCGTTCACGCCGTTCCTTTGGGTCCATTGCCAGGAGCATTTTGAACAAAGCTCTCTGATCTGCTCATCCGATGGCATGCGACCATGAGGATAATGTACACTAGCGGCATCATCGGCCGGATCCAACTCATTCTTGTTGTCAATAGCGCCGTACCTAGGGTTGTCGTTGTACTTCGACAAATAAAACTCGCCATTACTATCATAACCGCCCCATTTATAGTTTTCCACGACATAAGTCGTTTTGGGAGTGGTTTCACCCCAAGCAAAGTAGTCGCCGATGTCCTCAGGTTTGTCGGCACCCACGTTTCGGGTTGCCCACAACGTGCCGCTGGGCAGGCCCAGGTCAACATATTCGTGATTATCGGGAAGGGGCTCGTCTTTATCGTCTTTGCATGAATTGAAAACAATAGGTAATGCAATAGCCAATAACAAAAATACCTTCTTCATAAATTCCTTCTAAAATTATACGGTGATTAATCATGGGCTTTCTCCAGCAATCTGCTCGAAAAATGTCATATATGATAATAACGCTTTCGCAACCTAAATATTTTATGCCAAGCTTTAAGCATTACTGAATGCTGCTATACCAAATTAACCAGCCACTATGGGCATCAGGTCCACAGTGGCTAATCATTAAACGGTGATTTGCTTAATTGCCCATCTCGCTCAGGAACTTGATGCGCACCAGGCGGATTTCCTCCTCGGTGTAGTCGTCGCCCAATTCCTCCATAGCCTTCTCGATGTTGTCGGTGTCGCTCTCCTTGAAATATTCAAAGATGTCATCCTCGATATCCGAGTCGATGGCCTCATCGATGTAATATGACACGTTGATTTTGGTTCCGCTGTAAACGATGGCCTCCAATTCATCGAGCAGTTCTTCAAATTCCAGGTCCTTGCTCTCGGCCAGCGCGTCGAGAGGCACCTTGCGGTCGATGGCCGTGATGATCTCGACCTTGAGCTTGCTCTTGTTGGCGACAGTGCGCACGCGCATGTCCTCAGGGCGCTCGATCTCGTTCTCATCGACATATTTCTTGATCAGCTCAACGAATTCCTTGCCATAACGCTTGGCCTTGCCGGGGCCCACGCCGGGAATGTTCTGCAGCTCGTCCAGGGTAATGGGATAGGTCGTCGCCATGGCATCGAGCGAGGGCTCCTGGAAGATGACATAGGTGGGCAGACCGTGCTGCTTGGCGATTTTGCGTCTCAAATCCTTGAGGATGCTGAACAGCTCGGCATCGACAGCACCGCTGCCGCCACCGCGCAATTCCTCGTCAAGCATCTCGGTATACTCGTTGTCCTCGACAATCCAGAACTTCTCACGGCTCTTGAGGAACTCCTTGCCCTCCTTGGTGACCTTGATCACGCCGTAGTTCTCGATGTCCTTGGCCAGATAGTCGGCAAAGACGCCCTGGCGTATCACGGCCATGAGGAACTTCTCGTCACGCTGGTCGGCGCAGCCGAATACGTCCAGCTCGTTGTGCTTGTAGCCCTGAATCTCGGAAGTGGCATCACCCATCATCACATGGGCGACATATTCGGGTTTGAAGCGTTCACGCAGGGTCAGGATGGTCTCAATGGCGGCACGCAGTTCCTCGCTGGCCTCAACACGCTTCTTGGGCTTGAGGCAGTTGTCGCAGTTGCCACAGTTGTCCTGCTCATAGGACTCACCGAAGTAGTGCAGCAGCGAGCGGCGGCGGCACACCGACGACTCGGCATAGTCGCGCGTCTCGAGCAGCAGCTGCTTGCCGATTTCCTGCTCGGCGATGGGCTTGCCCTGCATGAATTTCTCCAGTTTGTCCAGGTCCTTTCGGGAGTAGAAAGTGATGCACTTGCCCTCACCGCCGTCACGTCCGGCACGTCCGGTTTCCTGGTAATACCCTTCCAGACTCTTGGGAATGTCGTAGTGGATGACAAACCTCACGTCGGGCTTGTCGATGCCCATACCAAAGGCGATGGTGGCCACAATCACGTCAACATCCTCGCTCAGGAACGCATCCTGGTTATTGCTGCGCACAGCGCTCTCCATGCCGGCATGGTAGGGCAACGCCTTGATGTCGTTGAGGCGCAGCACCTCGGCCAGTTCCTCCACCTTCTTGCGGCTCAGGCAATAGATGATGCCCGACTTGCCCTCGTTGCCCTTGATGAACTTGATGATCTCGCGGTCCACGTCCTTGGTCTTGGGACGCACCTCATAATAAAGGTTGGGACGGTTGAACGACGATTTGAACACGGCAGCGCTGGTCATGCCCAGGTTCTTCTGGATATCATGCTGCACCTTGGGTGTCGCGGTCGCCGTCAGGGCGATGATCGGACGCACGCCGATGCGGTTGATTATCGGGCGGATATTGCGGTACTCAGGGCGGAAATCGTGTCCCCACTCCGAGATACAGTGTGCCTCGTCAATGGCATAGAAAGAGATGGGCACATCTTTCAAGAAGGCCACATTGTCTTCCTTGGTAAGCGACTCGGGAGCGACATACAGGAGCTTGGTGCGACCGTTGCGCACGTCTTCCTTCACCTCCTCGATGGCCTGCTTGGTGAGCGATGAGTTCAGGAAATGGGCGATACCGTCCTCCTCGCTGTAACTGCGCATGGCATCGACCTGATTCTTCATCAGGGCGATAAGCGGCGAGATGACGATTGCGGTACCCTCCATGATGCGCGCAGGCAACTGGTAACACAGCGATTTACCGCCGCCTGTCGGCATCAGCACGAATGTGTCGCGCTCGGCCAGCAGGTTCTCGATTATCGCCTCTTGATTGCCTTTAAACGTCTCAAAACCGAAGTACTCCTTCAGCGCCGATATCAGCTTACTGTTTTTCGCCATAATCCAAGGTTTAGGGTTTCTATGATTCTACAAATATAGTATGTTTTTATGAACTGGGCAATTTTTAAGAAAATTTTATGGTGTCAGGAGCTCATAATTCGAGCGGGACAGTTGCCGCTCGGCAAACTCGCGCGTGAGCACATAGCGTTTCTTGCCCATCGACGGCGCCTGATACATGACATCGATCATGATGGTCTCGAACAGGCTTCTCAAGCCGCGGGCACCCAGTTTGTACTCGATGGCCTTGTCAACGACATATCCCAGCACATCGTCCTCGATGACCAGTTCCACGCCGTCCATCGCCAGCAGTTTCTTGTACTGGCGCACGATGGCGTTCTTGGGCTCGGTGAGGATGCGCAACAGGGCGTCGCGGTCCAGCGGCTCAAGGTTGGTGAGTATGGGCAGGCGGCCGATGATTTCGGGAATGAGGCCGTAGCTGCGCAGGTCCTGCGGGGCCACAAAGTGCAGCAGCTTTTCGCGTTCGGCCCTGCTCACGTGGTTGCTGGCGCCATAGCCCACGACGTGGGTGTTGAGGCGCTGTGCAATCTTGCGCTCGATGCCTTCAAAGGCGCCGCCGCAGATGAACAGGATATTCTTGGTGTCAACGGCAATCATCTTCTGTTCAGGGTGCTTGCGACCGCCTTGGGGCGGCACATTCACTACCGACCCCTCGAGCAGCTTGAGCAGGCCCTGCTGCACGCCCTCGCCGCTCACGTCGCGCGTGATGGACGGGTTGTCGCCCTTGCGCGCGATCTTGTCGATTTCGTCAATGAAGACGATGCCGCGTTCGGCCTCGGCGACGTTGTAGTCACAAGCCGCCAGCAGCCTGGTCAACAGGCTCTCGATGTCCTCGCCAACGTAACCGGCCTCGGTCAGCACCGTGGCATCGACGATGGCAAAGGGCACCTTCAGCATCTGGGCAATGGTCTTGGCCAGCAAGGTCTTGCCGGTGCCCGTCGGGCCCACGATGATGATGTTGCTCTTCTCGATGTCGATATCGTCGTCACGCTTCTGGTTCAGGCGCTTGTAGTGGTTATAGACAGCGACCGACAGGTAGCGCTTGGCGGTTTCCTGGCCGATGACATACTGGTCAAGATAGGCCTTGATCTCCTCGGGTTTGGGCAATGACTCCATATCCAGGTCGGGGAGCATCGATGATGACATCTTATTGAGGTACTCACGGGAGAGTTCCACGGCCCGCTCGGCACAGTCGTTGCAGATGCAGCCGTTCATGCCGGGCAGCATCAGCTCGACCTCGCGGTCGCTGCGCCCACAAAAGCTGCAGTACAGTGTTGTGTCTTTCTTTTTCGCCATTATACTATTACTCAGCGGGTTTCTCGGCAGCGGGTTTCTCGCGGACAAGCACTCTGTCAATCATGCCATAGTCCTTGGCCTCGGCAGCGGTCATCCAGTAGTCGCGGTCGCTGTCGGCATACACCTTGTCATAAGGCTGGCCCGAGTGGTCGCTGATGATGGTGTACAGTTCCTGCTTGAGTTTGAGAATCTCACGCGAGGTGATCTCGATATCCGATGCCTGGCCGCTGATGCCGCCCATCGGCTGGTGAATCATCACGCGGCTGTGCTTCAAGGCAAAGCGCTTGTCCTTCTGGCCAGCAACCAGCAGCACGGCAGCCATCGATGCGGCCATGCCGGTGCAGATGGTGGACACGTCGCTGTTGATGAACTGCATCGTGTCATAGATGCCCAAGCCGGCATAAACCGAGCCGCCGGGCGAGTTGATGTACAACGAGATGTCCTTGCCGGGATCCGAGGTGTCGAGATAGAGCAGCTGGGCCTGCACCACGTTGGCGCTGTAGTCATCGACCTGGGTGCCCAGGAAGATGATGCGGTCCATCATCAATCGCGAGAACACGTCGAGCTGGGTCACATTCAGCTTGCGCTCCTCCATGATGGTGGGCGAGATATAGTTATTGGACACGCCAGCGGCATACTGGTCAAGTGCCAAACCGTTCATTCCAAGGTGGTGTACAGCAAATTTTCTGAAATCGTTTTCCATAAATCTTGTAGTTAAAATTAATTTTTGTTCAAAGATACTATTTTTTTCTCAATCCCACGTCAACTTGGGGAAATATTTTTATCGGTTTTACTCAAAAACCGAGCCAACCGACATTTTGTCACCCCGCCCCGATAAAAAAGTGCAGGCCGGGCACATCGGCCCAGCCTGTACTACTAGTTTACTATGAACTGAGATTTACTTCTCGTCTTTCTCGTAGAGCTTGCGGAAGTCCTCTACGCTGATGCTCTTCTCGTTGACCTTAACGGCCTCCTTGACGGCAGCGTAGAACTTGTTGTCCAATGCATGCTCCTGGATGGCATCGCGCGCACGGTCATCCTGCATGAAGCGCTCGGCCTGCTGCTTGATCAGGTCCTGGGGAGCATTGTAGATGCCGTACTGCGACAGCTGCTGCTGGGCAAAGATGAAGGCAGCGGTGTCGATGTCCTCTTTCTCGACCTTGATTTCCAGAGCCTGTGCCAGGTGGTCCTTCACGAGTTGCCAGCGCAGCTGCTTGAACATGTTCTGGGCCTCCTCGTCGGTCACCTCAACGTTCTGCTTCTCGTCCTGCTCGCGGCGCAGCTTCAGGAAGCGCTTCAGGAACTCCTCGGGCAGCGGCATTTCGCCGGCCTTCTCGGTGAGGATGCGCTGAGCGTCAACGGTGAAGCGGTAGTTGCTCTCGGGAATGTTGGCCTTGGCGATCATGTCGCGCATAGCCTCGCGGAAGGCAGCCTCGTCCTTGACATCGGTCTCGGTGCCCAGAACGCCCTTGAAGAACTCCTCGTTCATCTCGGCATCCTTGTTGACCTTGATTTCCTCGATGGTGATGCGGAAGTCGCTCTTCACGTCGGCATCAGCACGGTCAACGTTCAGCAGGCCCGACAGCTCGGCGGTGTTGCCGTTGTAGGCCTTGTGGGGATTGAAGGTGAAGGTGTCACCCACCTTGACGCCCACAAACTTGGCAGCCTCGTCATCATCGGCCATGTAGCGCGGCGAGATCACGGTGCGCTCCACCTTGATGCCGTTCTCCTTGTCGTTGCCCTGCTCGTCGAGCTCTGCCATCGAGCCGCGCAGCATCGACTCCTTGTCGCTCTCCTCGCCGTCGACGAGGGTGCCCAGGCGCTTGCGGTCGTGAGCAATGGCGTCATCGATCATCTGGTCGGTCACCTCGATATTGTAGTAGGGCACATTGATGCGCTTGTTGAGCTTGAGCTCGATAGCGGGAGCCATACCCAGGTCATACTTGAAGGTCATCTCCTCGTCCTTCATGATATCGACCTTGGTGTCCTCGTTGGGCAGGGGCTCGCCCAGGATCTGCAACTTGTTCTCGCGGATGTAGTCATACACCGCGCGGCCCACCATGCGGTCCACCACGTCGGCGGTCACGCTGGGTCCGTAAAACTTCATCAGCAGGCTCTTGGGGGCCTTGCCGGGGCGGAAGCCCTTCAGCGGGTGACGCACGCCCATCTGTGCCACTTCCTTGTTCACGTCAGCGGCGAAATCTTCTCTCTTGAGCTCCACGGTGAGCATTCCGTTCACCGCATCAATCTGTTCAAAATTTACGTTCATTACTTCGTTTATCTTGTCTGTTAACTGTTTGATTTTCTGAAAAGCGGGTGCAAAGGTACTACTTTTCACCCGATACGCAAAATTTCCCCACTAAAAATCGCTAAAAACGACAAATATAAAAAGAAGACAATAAGTACAACAAATACAAACTCACCCCAGCGGGCAATCTTTGTATTTATTGTACTTATTGTTTTCCCTTTGCGTCTAGCACGGGGGGCTTACAGCGTCAGCACGATGTTGTGCTCCTCGGCCAGGCGGCGCATGTTCAGGATAGCATAGCGCATGCGTCCCAGCGCCGTGTTGATGCTCACACCGGTGGTGTCGGCAATCTCCTTGAAGCTCATGTTCTTGTAGTAACGCATCACGAGCACCTGGCGCTGGCTGGCGGGCAGTGTCCTGATCAGGCGGCGCACGTCGTTATGGATCTGCGAGGCCACCATGTCGTCCTCGATGGTCGACTGGGAGAGCTCTTTGCGGTTCAGGATGTTGGATTCGTCATCGTCGGTCGACTGCAGGTTCTCGTTCTTCACCTGCCTGAAGTAGTCGATAATCAGGTTGTGTGCAATGCGGCTTACCCATGCGGCAAAATGGCCGTTCTCGACGTAACGTCCCTGCTTGATGGTAGTGATGGCTTTGACAAAGGTGTCCTGGAACAGGTCATTGGCCAGGTCCTCGTTTTTCACCGAGTGATATATATACATGAAAATTCGGTCCTTGTGACGCTCCAGGAGCTCATCAAAGGCCTCGTTCTTGCCATCGACATATAGCGATATCAGTTGGTCATCGCTCTTGTCCTTCAATAACTTCATTACTTATCTGTTTTGGTCAATAATGAGTAATGTTTGTCGATAGGCAGTCTGTTTTTTAGTTATTTATGATCATTTAAGTTTATTCTCTCTCACAGGAAATCATTAGATTTCGGGCTGCAAATATAGGCAAAATCAAAAAAACAAAGACATTTTTTCAAAAAAAAGTGACTTTTTGCCCGTTTTTTTGACATTTTGGCCCCTTAACGGCGGCGACGGCGGTTGTTGCGCAGGCCCATGAGCCAGCGTGTGAGCCTGAAGCCCAGCAGCACATAGTCGGCCGTTTTCAGGTGTGTGACGGTTTCGGGGGTAAACATGAGTGCCCGCACGCCGTTGGCGGCAACGTTGCTCTTCACGCCGTCGATATTGTACTGCAGGGTGGCACGCTCCACCTCGCGGCGCACCAGTGCCTTGCCGCGCGCACGCCGCAGCTCCTCGAGCGTCATGCCCCGCCAGTTGTCGGGCGCGTCGGGCGTGGCCACGGGCAGTTGGGCCGGACGGGGCTGGCTGGCGCCGTCACGGGTCTCGCCGATGTTGTTGCTACTGCTACTCATTGTCCTCGGGTTTTAAAAACAGTTTGCTCACGAAGCGTGCCACGGGATCCACGATGAGCTGGCGCTTGAAGGCGAACACCACCAGCAGCAGCACCAGCAGGATAGCCGCCGCAATCAAGTGCGCCCCCCAGGCACAGCCCAGCGCCGAAGCCAGCACACCGATGAGCGCCGTGAACAGGTGGTGCATCACAAACGTGGCAATGATGATGACCACGGCGACAAACGCCACTGCCGACAGCAGCACGGCCAGTTTCTCGACAGCCGTGAGCTTGGTATAGTCCCACTCCATCGAGAAGAATCGGCGCGCCTCGGTAAACAGTTTCTTGTAATCTATCTCGTTCATGCCATTTCAACACATGGCCATGCCAGGCAATGTGTCAGTGTGTTGTCACATCGCCTGTCATGGTGCAATGCTATTTTGTCAGTCCTCGATCTGGGCGCTGATTTGCTTCACCAGCTGCTCCACCTCGTCGTCGCTGAAGTCGATGCCGTTCTTCTTCAGCATCTCCTTGATGCGGCTGCGCAGGTCCGAACCTTTCTCGGGAGCAAACAGAATGGCTGCCGAAGCGCCTACCAGTGCGCCACCCAGGAATGCATATAATAAGCTTAATCCTCTCATTGTATATCAGTCGTTAATCGGTTATTAATCCAGCTTGTCTTTAATCTCCTCGGCGATGTCGTCAACAAGGTTGTCGAGTTTCGACCCTTTGAGCTTCACGCCCTGTTCACGCAGTGCATCAGCGATGCGCTTGCGGGTATCATCACCCTTGTCAGGGGCAAACAACAGTCCCACGGCTGCGCCAGCGATGGCGCCGCCCACTACAGCCATAACAATGTTAATCGGTCTCATATCGGTAAGTAAATTAAATAATTAATAATGTCTTAGTAATGTCACTACAAGCAATAATCATGCCAGTCATGTGGCACAGTGCTTGATTTTGGGCAATAAAATTACTCCTTCTTTTTGATTCTGGCAAATAATTTCGAAAAAAACCATGGCAACAGCATCAAAATCGCACCTTTTCGCCCCTCACAAAAAAGAAAAACAACAAACACCGCGCATCCGCCCCCCATCGCCTCACACGTCCCCGTTGCCCCACGCCAAGCCGCCAAGCCGCGAAGATTTTAGGTCTACGAATTTAACGAATGAAACGAAAGCATCCGCGCCCCAATTGCCCCACGCCAAGACGCTAAGACGCGAAGATTTTAGGTCTACGAATTTAACGAATGAAACGAAAGCATCCGCGCCCCTGTTGCCAGGAACGCGGAAGCCTCTCTAAACTCTAAACTTTAAACTTTAAACTGCGAGCAACGCGAGCATTACTGCGGATGCAATTAGTTTAATTAGCGAAATTAGCATTAGCGCCGCAGGCCATAACTCTAAACTCTAAACTGCGAGCAACGCGAGCATTACTGCGGATGCAATTAGTTTAATTCGCGTAATTCGTAGTTTCTTACCACGAGCCGGAGAGCAGGTAGTCGATCAGGGCGGTGACGTCGCTGATGTTGACGCTGCTGTCCTGGTTGCAGTCGGCTGCCGGGTTGCTGATGCTGCCGCCGCCCAGCAGCAGGTCGATCAGGGCCGTCACATCGCTGATGTTGACGCTGCCGTCGCCGTTCACGTCGCCGCGCTGGGCTGCGTTCTTCGCGGTGAAGTAGCCCGGGTTGCTCGTTCCGCCGTCGATGTGGGCGTATTCGGCACCTACATGGTCTGCGTCATAGGTCGTGCCCTGGCCGCCTACCAGGCTGGTGCAGCCGTTGAACATATTTGTAGAGTACGTCACGGCCGCAGTGCTCCAGCCATTGCCCACATAGATGGTCCGCAGATTGCTGCAGCTAGAGAACATGTTACGCATAGTGGTCACCCGGGACGTGTTGAAACTGCTCAAGTCTAGACTTGTCAAACCGGTAGAGTTAGAGAACATACCGCTCATATTTGTCACCTTTGACGTGTTGAAATGGCTTAAATCAAGGCTCGTCAACTGAGTGCAAGTTTGAAACATAAAGGCCATATTGGTGACCTCGCTGGTGTTCAGGTTACTTATGCCCGTGATGGATTGAAGATTCTGCATGCCGTAAAACCAATCGCAGGTGGTCGTCGGTCGTGCACCAGCAAACGAGGGGTCAAAGACCACCTTGGTCACACTGGCTTTGGTGCCGTCGGTGTCCCAATCGGTATAGTTGCTGCCCGTGTTCAGGTCGTAGGTCGTGCCCGTGCGGGAGCCGCGCTGGTTGTCGTAGTAGAACGTCAGCGTCGTGTTCGACGGCGTGTAGCAAGCATAAGCCACTGGCGCGTTCTTATCGGTGAAGTAGCCCGGGTTGCTGGGGCCGCCGTCGATGTGGGCATAGGTCTTGTCCTTCGGGTTGGATTCGTTCCAGGTCGTGCCCTGGCCGCCCACCAGCTTGGTGCAGTTATAGAACATATAATCTGAGTACGTCACAGCCGCAGTACTCCAGCCATTACCCACATAGATGGTCCGCAAATTGCTGCTGTAAAAGAACATGTCATGCATGTCGGTCACCTTGGACGTAATGAAACTGCTCAAGTCAAGGTTTGTCAAGCTGCTGCATTGCTGGAACATGCCTTTCATGCTTACCACCTGGGACGTGTTGAAATTGCTCAAGTCAAGGCTTGTCAGGCTGCTGCAGTTACCGAACATCCAACCCATATTGGTGACGTTGCTGGTATTCAGGTAGCTCATGCCTGTGATGGATTGAAGATTCGACATGCCATAGAACCAATTGTAGGTGGTCGTCGGGCGGACATTAGCAAACGAGGGGTCAAAGACCACTCTGGTCACATTGGCGTTGGTGCCATCTGTTTCCCAATCGGGATCGTAGCTGCCCGTGTTCAGGCTGTAGGTCGTGCCCGGGCGGCTGGTGCGCTGGTTGTCGTAGTAGAACGTCAGCGTCGTGTTCGACGACGTGTAGCAGGCATAGGCCTCCTTCGGCTTCTCAGAGAAATAGCCCGGATTGCTCGTGCCGCCGTCGATGTGGGCATAGGTCTTATCCTTCGGGTTCGAGGAATTGTAGGTCGTGCCCTGGCTACCCACCAAGCGGGTGCAGTCGGAGAACATATTAGCTGAGTATGTCACGGCAGCCGTGCTCCAGCCATTGCCCACATAGACAGTTCGCAGATTAGTGCATCTATTGAACATGGTGGGCATTCTGGTCACCTTGGACGTGTTGAAGCTGCTCAGGTCAAGGGTCGTCAGGCTGCTGCAGCAATAGAACATCGCGCCCATTTCAGTCACCTTGGACGTGTTGAAGTGGCTTAAATCAAGGTTCGTCAATTCTGTGCAGTTACCGAACATCCAACCCATATTGGTGACCTCGCTGGTGTTCAGGTAGCTCATGCCCGTGATGGATTGAAGGTTTTCCATGCCATAAAACCAACTGTAGGTAGTCGTCGGGCGGGCACTGGCAAACAAGGAGTTAAAGACCACTTTAGTCACAGGAGAGGTCCCCTCTTCAGGATCGACCAACCAACCGGGGTCGTTGCTGCCCGTGTTCAGGTCGTAGGTCACGCCCGTGCGGCTGCTGCGGTAGTTGTCGTAGTAGAACGTCAACGTCGTGTTCGACGGCGTATAGCAGGCATAGGCCTCTGGGACAATGGACCACGGCTCATCACCCTCGGCGGTGAAGTAACCCGGGTTGCTCATGCCGCCATCGATGTGGGCATAGGTCTTATCCTTCGGGTTTGAGTCGCTGTAGGTCGTGCCCTGGCCACCCACCAGGCTAGTGCAGTTTTTGAACATATTAGCTGAGTACGTCACGGCCGCAGTGCTCCAGCCATTGCCCACATAGATGGTTCGCAGATATTTGCAGAAAGAGAACATCCAACTCATATTGGTCACCTGGGACGTGTTGAAACTGCTCACGTCAAGGCTTGTCAAACCGATGCAGCCATAGAACATTTCGACCATGTCGGTCACCTGGGACGTATTAAAGTGGCTCACATCAAGGCTCGTCAAGCAGATGCAGTCATAGAACATGGTTTCCATTGTGGTTACCTTGGACGTGTTGAAACTGCTCAGGTCAAGGCTTGTCAAACCACTGCAACCATAGAACATTGCCCACATGGTGGTCACCTTGGACGTGTTGAAGTGGCTCACGTCAAGGCTTGTCAAAGCAGAGCAATCCTGGAATATAACAGCCATAGATATCACGTTAGCGGTATTGAAACTGCTCACGTCAAGGCTCGTCAAACCACTGCACCCCCCGAACATATTAGCTATGTTTGTCACGTTCGCTGTGTTGAAGTGGCTCAAGTCAAGGCTCGTCAAACCAGTGCATCGATAGAACATGCTATTCATGTCGGTCACCTTTTGGGTGTTGAAGTGGCTCAAGTCAATGTTCGTCAAACCTTTACAGTAATAGAACATGCAGGACATATCAGTTACTTGAGACGTGTTGAGGTATTGGATGTTCAAGATGGATTGGAGGTTTTCCATACGCATAAACCAATTGAGGGTTGATGTGGGACGAGCACTGGCAAATGACGAGTTGAACACTACACGCGTGACAGACGAATTGGTGCCGTCTGTATACCAACCTGGAGGGTTATAGCCCGTGTTCAGGTCGTAGGTCGTGCCGGTGCGGCTGCTGCGGTAGTTGTCGTAGAAGAACCTCAACGTCGAGTCGGCCGATGTGAAGCAGGCATAGGGCTCGGCAGCGGTGGCACCAAGGGCACACATCATAGCCGTAACCAGGACGACGAGTCTGAAAAGTAGATTCTTGCTCATAGTCGTATCAGGTTTTATTGGTTAAGTATAATAATTTGGCGGTTTGGAGTATCTTGCGAGATGCTCACCACAAAGGTAATAAAGTTTTTCCAATTTCCATCATCGGTTGATCCATTTTACCACCTTGCCAATCACCGAGTAAACCCAGAAACAAGAAAAATCCCTCACGCCCTGGATGAGCATGAGGGAAATACTTTAGGTTTTGCTGAAGTTATAATTCCAAGTGCCGGAGAGCAGGTAGTCA
>JAEEGJ010010445.1_pt1 | contig 24154 bp, 19 predicted proteins | sample 8958761 | NCBI WGS metagenome assembly JAEEGJ01 (sample SAMN16246546, study PRJNA631951) | gut metagenome | biome: gut microbiome; feature: rumen; material: RS-attached | host: Bos | place: Iran: Karaj | collected 2018-10 | reverse complement strand
CGGCGCTCTGCTTCACAAACAGCGCCAGCACGTGGCCCTGCAGGTGGTTCACCTCAATCAGCGGCAACCGTCGCGCAAGCGCAAAACCCTTTGCAAACGACGTGCCCACCAGCAGCGAGCCCAGCAGTCCGGGTCCGCGGGTGAAGGCCACGGCCGAAATCTCGTCGAGCCCGATGCCCGCGTTTTTGATTGCCGCGTCGATGGTTGGAATGATGTTCTGCTGATGCGCGCGCGATGCCAGTTCGGGCACCACGCCGCCGTACTGCTCGTGCACTTTCTGACTCGAAATCACATTCGAGAGTATCACACCGTCGCGGATAATGGCCGCCGAAGTGTCGTCGCACGATGATTCTATGCCTAAAATTGTAACGCTCATAAAAATATGGCTGCATTTTGTGCTCAAAAACGATATTTTTGGGCACTTTTAATTTAAGGTGCAAAGGTATTAAAAAAGCCGTTAAAATATTGTCTGTTTTTGTCCTGATTCTGGTCGGGATGGTGGTGCTTGTGTGGTCGGCTCTGCGCTCGCCGCTCATTCAAACTATGCTTGCCAATCAGATTACCGCCGTGCTGAGCCGCACGCTCGGCGCCGACGTGTCGGTGAAGAAGGCGCGCTACTATATCCGTCAGGGGCTCACACTGCAGGATGTGCTGATTCGCTGCCCCAACGGCGACACACTGCTCTACGTGCCGCAGCTGTCGGGCTACCTGCGCTCAATAAGTGCCAACGAGCGGCAGATAGGCATTCAGCGGGCATACATTCGCGGCGTACAGGCCAACATTGTCCGCACCGACAGCGTTTTCAACTTCAACTTCCTGCTCGAATCATTCAACAAGCCCGACACCGCCGGCAGTCCGTGGAAAGTTGGCGTCGATGAGTTCACTTTGGTGCAGACAAACGTCTCATTCAACGACAATGGCAAACAGCACAGGTTCAACGATATAAGCATTGATATCAGTGATTTTTCGCTCGGCGGCGATACCATTTCGGCGCGTCTCGAGTCGATGAGCACCGGCTACAACGGCGTGGCCGAGATTGGAAATCTTGAACTCGATTTTATGATGAGCGGAAAGACAATCGCCGTCAACAATCTGAAGTTCAACTCTCAAAACTCGAGCGCGGCCATTGGCAATCTTAATCTGACAGTCGGACAGCCGCTGCAGTACACCGCCGCAATCGACAACCTGCGCCTTTGCCCGACCGATTTTTCTCAATTTGTCCCGATTTTTGAAGGCAACAACCAGTGCGTCACGCTGAAAGGACGCTTTGGCGGAACAACCGAGAAACTGCGCGGCAGGCAGGTGCAGCTTATGTTCGGCGACAGCTCGCTGCTCAGCACCGATTTCGCTGTGCGCGACATGCAGAATATCGATAGTCTCAGCTATAATCTGACGGTCAGCAAGTTGCACACCACAAGCCGCGAGTTGTGCAATCTGCTCGGCGCCTATACAAAAATCGATACCGCCAAACTTGCGGGCAGCATTGGGCCGCTTGGCGCAATAGTGTTTGCCGGTCAGGCCGAAGGCTCGCTCAGCAATATCACAGCTTCGGGGCAGCTCGGCACCGGCATTGGCAGTCTGAACCTTCAGGCGAATGTCGACAAAGTCGGCAGCCAGGCCTACGATGTGAGCGGTTGGCTGAAATCGACGCCATTGGCTCTCGACAGCTACATCGGCAACAAAGCCACATTGCGCACCGACCTGCAGGTGAACGGTTTCATCGGCGGAAGCGCCACCAACATCAACGTGAACGGAATGGTGAACGATATCAGATATTCGAATGTCGATATTGACTCAATAACCATCAACGGACGGTTTGCCAACAAGATGTTCAGCGGCAATCTGAGCTCGTTCGACCCCAATCTGCGGTTCGATTTCGACGGTTTGGTGAATGTCGGCGACAGCCAGACCTACAATTTCCGCTCGTGCGTCTATTATGCCAATCTGTCGGCTTTGGGGATTGTTTCCGATTCGTTGGCGAATCTGTCGTTCAATATGAATGCCGACTTCTGCGGACCAAGTGTTGACCAAGCCGATGGAACCATCGAGATAACCGACCTGTACTATTTCCGCGACTCGACATATCTTGCCACCGACACCGTGCTTATTGCGGCCGCCAACAGCGACACCGGCCGTGTGGTGACGCTCACGTCGGAATTTGTGAATGCATCGGCGTGCGGCAATTTCAACTTGGCGCGGATGGCAAAGAATGTCGGACGGTTTGTCAACAGTTTCCTGACCGACGAGCCATACGAGCCGTCAGAAACACACAACAGCATCGGGCTCGATGTGGTGATTGACTATCCGCATCCACTGACGGCAATGTACGCGCCTTGGCTCAGCATTGCGTCGGGCACACGGGTGACAGCCGAGTTCGACGACAGCACTGCCGCTTTCAGCATGAATTTCATGTCGGGCAATATCACGGTGCGCAGCATCGAAGTTGAGAATATCGGCCTTGAGATGCACAACAAGGGCAACCAGATGATTGCCGGACTCACTTCGGACGCTCTCTATTTTTCTGATTACGAATCGATGAAGAACATCAGGGCGACAGGGCAGTTGGCAAGCAGCCTTTCGGACCTGAACATCAATTGGAACAACCTGCTCGACAAGGGCAACAATAGCGGCAATGTGAATGTTGAACTAGCGTTTGGCGGCAACGGCGAGCGACTGCGCGTTGGCATCAGACCGTCGTGGATTAGCATTCTCGATGACACAGCAACAATCAGTCCGGCATCCATCACGCTGCGCGACACGGCAGTGGTCATCGAGCACATCGAAATCGGCAACAATGCAAGCCGCCTGTATGCCGACGGCGTGCTGTCGGACTACCCTGACGACAGTCTGATTGTCGACATCAACAATGTAAAACTCGAATTCCTTTCAGACATTTTCGCTCTCAAAACGCGTTTTGCCGGAACGCTGTCGTGCCAGTCGACAATGAAGGACCTGAAAGGCGAGAAGCGCATCGACGGCGATTTGTCAATCGGCAATTTTGCCATCGACGGGCAACGGTTCGGCAATATCAATGCTGACGCGGCTTGGGATATGGAACAGCGGCGGCTGCTTGTGGGCGGCGCGCTGTCTGATGCAGGTGGCTCAAAGACAACATTCGGCGGCTACATCGATCCGTCGGCATTCTATATGGATCTTGACGCCGAAGCCACGCACCAGGACGTGCAGTTCCTGAAATTGTTCCTGTCGGGTGTGTTCTCGGAACTTGCCGGCACCTTCAGCGGCAAAATGCATCTCGAAGGCAGGCTCAACTCGCCAAAATGGTACGGGAAACTTGGGCTCGAGAACGCTCAACTCACCGTCCGCCCCACTAAAGCCTCCTATATTGTGAATGACACTCTCGAGTTCTCGGAAAACCGGATTCTGTTCAACAATATTCTTGGAAGCGACGGCGAGAATGGCACGGCACGGCTCAATGGCAGCATTTGGCACCGCAACTTCAAAGAGTTCAATCTCGATTTGAAAATCAACTGCGATAATGTGATAGCTCTTAACACCCGCGCCACCGACTCACCGCTATGGTACGGAAAAACTTACGCCAGCGGCATTGTCAACATCACAGGCTCGAACCGCAAAACGGTGGATATTGACATCAGCGCCACCACAATGCCCAAAAGTATGTTCTACATAACGATGGAAGGCCGCAACGACTTGACAGAGAATGATTTCATAACATTCGTATCGACAAAGAATGTGAAGAACATCAACGATATGAAGAAGTCGCGGCGCGAAGTGGCGATTGCGGCCCCGCGCTCGGTGCTCAATCTGAATCTCGACCTTAAAGTGACCCCCGATGCTGAAGTGCAGATTGTGTTTGACCCTACTATCGGCGATGCTCTGCGTGCACATGGTTCAGCCGACCTGAGCATCCGCCTAATCGACGATAAATTCTCAATCTACGGCACTTATCTGATCAGTAGCGGAAACTTCACATTCACTTTGCAGAACGTCATCAGTAAAAAACTTGATCTTCAAAGTGGCAGTTACCTGACATGGACGGGCGATCCGCTAGGTGCAACCATCAACATCGATGCTGCATATAAGCTGCGGAAAGTGTCTGTTTACTCGCTCACTCTCAACGAAGAAGACCGCGAGAAACGAGTACCTGTGAACTGCCATCTGCTTATGACCAACAAACTTGTGTCGCCTAATATTGGTTTTTCAATTGATGTTCCCGCCAACACCACATACGTTGAAGAGATTGAGCAATTGAACAGCCTGCCCGAAGACGACCTTAACCAACAAGTCATTTATCTGTTGCTGTTCAACAAGTTCTATCCGCTAACAAGCGCATCCGAAAGTTCTGCCGGTACAACGGCGGCCAACCTTGGTGCCAGCACGGCCAGCGAGCTGCTGTCGAACCAGTTGAGCAAGTGGATCAGCCAGGTGAGCACAAGTTTCGACCTTGGCGTGGCCTATCGCCCTGAGACTGAAATCAGCTCTGAAGAGTATGAGCTGGCTCTGTCAACATCGCTATGGGACGACCGTATAACGGTAAGCAGCAACTTCGACGTAAACAACCAAGACAAATCAGCCGATAACAGCACTCAGTACACCACCGACTTCTCAGTCGAGCTGAAACTCAACAAGAAAGGCAATGTTCGGCTTAAAGCCTTCCAAAAAGCCAGTGACGACCTTATCTACGACGATTCACCATACACCCGTGGCTTGGGTGTGTTCTACACCGAAGATTTCAACGATTTTGGCGAACTCTGGCGCCGCTGGTTCCGCCGCAAGCGAGTAGCAAAACCTGTTACCTATGATGCCGTTGGCGAGACATCGGAACCAGCAAACAGTGGCGGATTATGATTTGATGATAAGCTAAAAATAAAAAATGTCCCCCGAAACAATAAATTACTATATTCGCACGCTTTTTTTAAGGTTCTCTGAACCTGTATTTTTTGAAATTTTAAACAAACATAAATGAGAAAAACAATCAGTTCAATAATGCTCGCATTGTGCGTGTCATTCACATTCTACAACTGTGAGTATCGCGATGACTTAGTTGGTAACTGGCGTGGTCCGTCGTATCTGAATTCAAACGGACGTGGCGGAGCATCTTGTTTCGTTATCGACGACAAGGCTTATTTTGTTGGCGGCCGCGGTTACATAAAGAGCGAAGCCTATTTCCTTGACACATGGCAGTTTGACCCAAAATATAATTCATGGTCACAATGTGCTACCGTTCCTGCCGAAAAGGGCCGTTATTATGGTGTGGCATTTGCCGCAACTGGTGCTGATGGCAAAACCAAAGGTTACTACGGAACCGGTATGGGCAAGTCGGCTGAGTTGTTCAAAGACTTTTATGAGTTCGATCCTGAAGGCACGACAACCGAGACAGGCTCAACTACTGGAACAACCAAGGAATTGATTGGAAAATGGACTATAACTGACTCTTTGCCGGGTGAGCCTATTTACGGCATGGTTGGATTCAGCATAAAAGGAGTGGGATATGTTGGTGCAGGCCAGACTAAAAACCAAGGTTATGCCAACACCTATTATTCATACAATCCCGATAAACCGACAGGTGAAAAATGGCAGAAAGTAGAGCACATCAATCCAGCTAAACGTTGCTTTGGCAGTGTGTTTGTAATTGACGACCGCGCCTACATTGTGGGTGGTCTGACTAACGGCAAGGAAGCCCATGCCTTTGAGCGTTTCGACCCAAGTGTCGACGCCGGAGACTACCGCTGGTTCTATATCACTCAGGATTTTGCTGACGATTATCGCAATAGCGAATACACTAAAGTTTACCGTCAGCAGGCTGCAGCATTCTCAATCAACGGCAGAGGCTATTTGTGCTGTGGCTTATATGGCGGTGCCAAATCAGATGTATGGGAGTACATTCCCTACACAGGCCGCGACAATATGGGTATATGGACAGAAGTCTGCTCGTTCGAAGGCTCTCCACGCTACGCTTGCCAGGGATTTGCAACATCGTATGGTGTGGGATATGTAGGCACTGGCATGATTGGAACAGGAAAAGACCAGCAATATGATGATTTATGGGAATTCCATCCTAACGAAGATTATGAAGATCGTCCTGACCGTTAAAATCCCGAATTGAAAAATATAAAAAGGGAAATCTATGGTTTCCCTTTTTAGTTTAACAAGAAAACACCTAAAAATGAGCAAACTGCTGCACAAATTGATGCTAATAGCCTTACTCACAGCCGTGTTGTGCGGTTGCGAAGAAGAATACTACGGCAATTGGCGTTCGATTTCGACTTTCAATGGAAAAGGATGTGCTGACGCTGCCGTCTTTACAATCGGGAACACGGCTTATGTGGTTGGTGGCTATGGTTTTTATTTCGTACCTACCTATTTCAATACAACATGGGCGTTCGATATGAAAGACTATTCATGGCGTGAGTGCGACACTCTTCCCGGACCGCCGCGTCGAGCCGGTGTGGCATTTGAAATCGATGGAAAAGGTTACTATTGTGGCGGAGTTGGAATTGATAACGAGTGCTACAGCGACATATTTGAATTTGATCCCGAAAAAGCTGAGGGGTCTCAATGGACTAAACTTGCTGCCGATACCTTCCCCAATGGTGGATTCTACGAGGGTATAGGTTTTGCTATTGGTGGTATTGGAATTGTAGGTGCCGGTATAACCGAAACGAACGGTACGTCAGGCAGTTATTACAAGTTCGACCCCAAGAAGTCAGAAGGTTCTCGGTGGACTAAAATTGAGTCGGACGGGATTACAGCCAAACGACAGGGAGCTTGCGTGTTTGTTATCGACGACAAAGCTTACATCATCGGCGGACGTGCCAACAATTATCGCGTGGCTTCGTTTGAGTGCTACGATGCAACAACCAATGAATTCTCGGTGATCAGCCAAAACATTGTGAATGACTATAATATCGATATCCTTTATCGCTACAACGCTTCGGCATTCAGCATAGGCAACGACGGTTATGTGACTTGTGGTGTGAAGTTTACTGGAGAAGTACTTCGCGACACGTGGCGCTATACTCCCGGTGATGGACTCGGCCGTTGGCAGATGATTGGCGATTTTGAAGGTCCTAGCCGTTATTCGGCTACTTGCTTCACTTTCGGCCGTTATGGATTCCTGCTTTGCGGACAAAATGGCAACTTCTCAACCAGTTATAAAGATGACGTTTGGCTCTTCAGCCCGGATGAAGAATACAATAAAAGAAAAACAAGATAAAGCGACAAAATGCCGGCCAACATTTTCGACATCGTGGTTCTGATTCTGCTCGGAGTGGCAGCCGTAACGGGCTTTTTCAAGGGATTGATAACAATGCTCACTTCGCTTGTGGCAATCCTGCTAGGTGCGTGGCTCACAATGAAGTTTTCGTACATCACGGGTGGTTTTCTGCAAGCACACTTCAACTTCGACGGACAATATGTTACGGTGGCTTCGTTTGTCATTACGTTTCTGATTGTTGTCGTGGGCGTTCATTTGCTTGGCCGCACCATTGGCAGCCTTGTCAAGGCCATTGCACTTGGTTGGGCCGATAAGATTTTAGGTGTGGTCTTCAGTGTTCTGCGCAGTGCATTCATTATCAGCGCTATTGTGTCGGCGCTCAACTCGTTTGGTCCGTCATCGTCACTTTTCAGCGATGAGATGAAGCAGGAGAGCGTCTTGTTCAACAAGATTACGCCGATTGCACCGTTCGTGTTCGAGCAGCTTAATTTCAAACTTGATGACCATATCCCGTCGAACGTGGGCGATGTTCTGCCCGAGGGTACTAAAATATTGTAAAACAAGAATATCATAATAATTAAAACAATGAATTTTATAGAAGAATTGACATGGAGGGGCATGATTCACCAGATGATGCCCGGTACAGAAGAATTACTTGCAAAAGAACAAGTTACAGCATATTTGGGAATCGACCCCACGGCCGACTCGCTGCACATCGGACACCTTTGTGGTGTGATGATGCTGCGCCACTTCCAACGCTGCGGCCACAAACCGCTGGCATTGATTGGCGGTGCAACGGGTATGATTGGTGACCCATCGGGTAAGAGCCAGGAGCGCAACCTGCTCGATGAGGAAACGCTGCGCCACAATGTGGCCTGCATCAAAAAGCAACTGTCGAAATTTCTTGATTTTGACAGTGATGCGCCAAACCGCGCTGAGTTGGTGAACAACTACGACTGGATGAAGGATTTCACCTTCCTTGATTTTGCTCGCGAGGTGGGCAAGCACATCACTGTCAACTACATGATGGCCAAAGATTCGGTGCAGAAACGTCTGAACGGTGAGGCTCGCGACGGTCTGTCGTTCACAGAGTTCACTTATCAGTTGCTTCAAGGTTATGACTTCTTGTATCTTAACGAGCACAAAAACTGCAAGCTGCAGCTTGGCGGCGCCGACCAATGGGGCAACATCACCACTGGTTCTGAGCTCATCCGCCGCACCAACGGCAACGAGTGTTTTGCGCTCACTTGCCCGCTTGTGACAAAGGCCGACGGCGGCAAATTCGGCAAGACCGAAAGCGGTAACGTTTGGCTCGACCCTGTCCGCACTTCGCCGTACCAGTTCTACCAATTCTGGATTAACACTTCGGATGCCGATGCCGAGAAATACATCAAGATTTTCACCACTCTCTCGAAAGAAGAAGTTGAGAGTTTGATTGCCGAGCAAGCCAAAGATCCGGGTCTTCGTCCGCTGCAAAAGCGTCTGGCTAAGGAAGTTACCATTATGGTTCACTCGGAGGAAGACTACAACATGGCCGTTGAGGCATCGAACATTCTATTTGGTAAATCAACCAAAGAGAGTCTTTTGAAACTCGATGAACGCACATTCCTTGAAGTGTTTGCCGGTGTCAAGACGTTCGAAATCAGCAAGTCGGAACTGGCTGCTGGCATCGGAATTCTTGACCTGCTGGCCGAGAAAGCACAGGTTTTCCCGTCGAAGGGCGACCTGCGTCGCAACATCCAAGGCGGCGGCGTTTCCATCAACAAAGAGAAGGTTACGGCGCCCGATATGGTTCTGAACGATGCCGCACTGCTGAACGGCAAGTATCTGCTTGTGCAGAAGGGCAAAAAGGACTACTCGCTGCTGATTGCGAAATAGTAATCCTTTTGAATTGAATTTTTAACAAATCGCACATGCGGGCAACTGCGTGTGCGATTTTTTTTGCCATGCGGCCGCAATTTGCTAACTTGCACCCAACAGAAAACCAAGATAAAATGCTGCGTAAACTTCTGAAACATATCATTTTGCTTGTCAACATTGTGTTTGTGGCATTGTTGTTTGTTTCAGGTATTGCCCGTTGGCTAAATCCTGCGGAGCACACAGCCATTGCGCTCGTCGGGTTGTTTTTTCCGGTGTTCATGCTCATCAACATTGCTTTCGCGATATGGTGGGCGGTCTGCCGCAAATGGCTTTTCCTGCTGCCTCTGGCAGCGGTGGCCTTGTTTTCGCACCGCTATTTCGATTTCTCTTCGGGAAGCGGCGGCACTGCGCCAAACGGACGGCAAATCAGGATTCTCTCGTACAATGCCCATAATTTCGGCCTTCACGCGCGCCCCAATCATGTGAAGTGGATGAAAGAGATGACCGAATTCATCGGTTGCGAGAATCTCGATATTGCATGTTTTCAGGAATACAGCAACGGCGAGAAAGATTTGCCGGTTCACCACCAACTGCAGCAATCGTTTAAATACAGTCATTTGCAAATCCGCAAAAGTCCGTATGCATACGGTGACCTTCGCGATGGCCTTGCCACCTACAGTAATTATCCGATTGTGGGGCGCAGTAGCGTGCCATCCGATGGCGAGACCGATAACATCATCATTTACACCGATATAGCCGTCGGCGCCGACACTCTGCGAGTGTTCAACTGCCACCTGCAGTCGTACAAGTTCTCGGTATCGGAATATGATTTTATTGAGAAGGTAAACTCTTTGAATTCGGATGTTTACGACAAATCAAAGCAAAGCGAGAACCGCGAAGGCTTGCTTAGCGTCTACCGCCGGATGCGGAAGGCATATGAATGGCGCGTGAAGCAGGCCGCCACGCTTGAACGGCTCATTGGCGAGTCGCCTTATCCGGTTGTGGTGTGCGGCGATTTCAACGACACTCAGTCATCGTATGTCTATCGCCTTGTGAGTCGCGGTCTGCACGATTCGCAGCGGGTAATGACGACGGGCTGGCGCAACACTTACCGCCGTTTCTTTCCGGGCATCCGCATCGATTACATTCTTTACAACGGCCCCTTGAAATGCGTCAGTTGCCGTGTGCCGCAAGTTGATTTTTCCGACCATCGGCCGGTGGTGGGTGAGTATCAGATAGAATAAACATCCAACAAAAAATCCGCCACAGCCAAGCCGCAGCGGATTAAACAGTTCTCACTTTTTCAAAGCATCAAATCATCAGCGCGCCCACAAGTCCCAGAATTGCGTAGAATTCAGGCAGGGCGGCATAAATCAGGGTGTTGGTGAACACGTCGTGGCCCTGGCTGACGCCTACAATGCCGTTGGCGCAGACCTGGCCCTGGCGGATTGCTGAAATCAGGCAGACTGCGCCAACGCACAGGCCGATGCCGAAAATCAGCAGACCCTGCGACGCGTCGGCCTGCAACTTGCCGAGCATCATAAAGAAAGCCACAAAGCCGTAGATGCCCTGCGTTGCCGGCAGTGCCGACAGCACCATAAAATTGCCCGATGCTTCGGGACGCTTCTTCAATCCGCCCTCGGCGGCGTTTCCGGCAGTCGATGTTCCGATTGCACTTCCGATTCCGGCCAAAGCCAATACCAAGCCCAAGCCCAGATAACCTAAAATTGTTTCTACCATAATCAGTAATATTTAATTGTTAACATTCTCTGTCAAAGGATTATAACGACGTCCGGTACCCTCGTAGCCGGAATTTTTGAAAAACTCAAGGAAATTCAATCGCAGCGGGTGCACAAACGCGCCCAAAACGCACATTGCAAGGTTCAGCGTGTGGCCGACAATCACAATCAGGATGAAGAAAATCCACCCTGCGCCGCCATCGCCAAGTGCCTGAGTGCCAATAGCATTGAACGCTTCACCAAGTTTTGCGCCAGCCAAGCCGAGCGCATAAAGGCGAAGATAACTCAACACATCGCCGAGCAAGCCTGTAGCGGTATTATATGTGTTCCACAATCCGACGCCGAAGTTCGCCAGCGGATTGCGGTGAAGGTCGTTCAGGAAGAAGATTCCAAAAGTTGAAACCACACCTAACACAATGATTATCACTTTTGTAACGGCAGCGTCAATCACTCCAGCGAGCGCCATTCCGCCAACCACCACACCGCCAACAATGAGCAGCGTCCAGCCCCAGGTGCCGAGCGAGTTCAGACCGCTGTGCTTGGTGGCCTGCCACGTTTTAATAATCATTGCCAGGCAAAGGTGCACCACGCCAACAGCAATGGCCATTATCATAGTGCCGTCATAACCAGCAATTTGCGACGGCAGCATCAGCCGCTTGACCGCATCGGGAAGGCACTGCCAGGCGAGCATATCGGTTGAGAAGAAGGTGTGGAACAGCAGTCCGATGACCGTTGTGGCCACGCCCAGCGTCACCACCAGCGGCGCGATTTTCGGCAATTTGCCCTTCAAGCCGAAGCCTAAAAGTGCGAGTATCAGGCCGTAGCCCGCATCGCCCATACAGAAGGCGAAGAACAGCATAAAAAATATTGAAATCCAGACTGTTGGGTCGAATTCCGAGTATTTGGGGCGGCCGTACATATCGGTCAGTATCTCGAACATCGACACAAAGCGGTTGTTTTTCAGTTTGATAGGCGGATTGTCGGCTTCCTGCGCCGCCTCGGTGAAGTAGCAGACGTTCGTCGAATCGAGCAGTTGAAGCAGCGCCGACTCGTTCTCTTTGGGTGCAAATCCTTCAAACACCGACAGATAATCGTCGGCAGCCTTCTCGGCCGAAGCGTTTGCCAGTTGGCGGTCGAGACGGATGCGGCACTCGTCAAGTTCCTGACGGACAGTCGGTTCAAGGCTTTTCAAACCGCCAAGCCGCGCATCGCACGCCGCTATTGACTGGCGCAGTTTCTCGGCCTCGGCTTGCGCCGCCCCAATCGGGCGCTCTGGCTTTGGCAACTCCTTTGCAGGAAAACTGTATTCGTCTGTATCAGAAACGGTTACAAAATAAACAAAGTTGTCATCGGAAGCAATGGTGGTGAGCGCATACTGTTCGCTCCACTCCTCGCAGAAGGCTTTGCGGGCAACCTTGTAGAAATGCAGTTTCAGGCCAGCAGCCTCAAGCCGCTGAATGTCTTCGGGTTTGTAGTCGCCCCACGGCGCAAGGTCGGCAATTTCGGCCTCAACAGCCGCCAGTTGCTGTGCAATGCGCTCGCGTTCAGCCGCAGTGCCGATTATGTCGGCCGCCGCATCGTCGGTTTTGGCAGCGGAAGCGGTTGCAGCGGGAATTTGCTTCAGCACCTCGAGCGCCTTCTGCAGTTGCTCAACCCGCGCCGACACCGCCTCCGACTCATCGTCGACAGGCACTTGCGAGCGCGTAATATCCACAACACCAACCTTTTGCAGTGTACGCAGAAAATCGTCGGCATCGCCGCTCAAAAGCACGAAGTTATATTTGGTCATTTCAGTTACCATCTTCCGCCTCCTCTGCTAAATGTTTGTTTTTCACAATCTTCTGCGATGCTTTCGACAGATTCTCCTCGTCCTCCATAAAGCGTTTTATCTTGCGTATGGCCTCGTTGTAGCCTGGAATCTGCACCTTCTCGTACAGATTCACCTTCTGCGTCGTCTTTTTGCGGTTGTAGTCCAGAATGCGGCTCACCTCGGTGTAAATCTCTGATTCTATGCCGATTTGCGCTAGGTTTTTCAGAATCCGCACGCCGTCGGCATACCACATCGGCTTGGCGAAAAGATTGATTTCCTTCACGTCGAACAATACCTCGTCGAGCGCGGGCGTGGCCACACCTGCAATCTTCACGGTGCGCAGACGGACATCGGACACCGAAATCAGCCCTGGCTCAAACTCGTTCCACAGTTGCGCCATATAGTCGTACGAACGGAACTCATTTTCAAGTTGTTGCGCCAGTGCGTCGGACCGCTGCTTGGCCCGCTTCACCTCCATCCGCAGCGCCGATTCCTTGCTTTTCAGCGTCGGAAGGGCGCGGGTGCGCATCTTCAACTGCTTGTTGAGTTCGTTGAGCGACGTCTTGTTATATTGGAACTTGATGGCCATAGTGCGTTAATTTCCTTTCCAATATTTCTCTATCAGTTTGTCTTTCAGACCAGTTTCGGCCTTTGTAAAGTACTTGCCGAACAGTTCCCACGCGGTGTCGAGCATCTCGGTAATGCCAATGTTGACATCGATGGCCAGAAGGCGCGTGGCGTACTCGCGGGCGTAATTCAGGCAGCGCTGATCGTAGTCATTCAGGTCGAAACCGTTCTCCAACTTGGTTTTGGCGTTGGCGGCATCGGCGTAAAGGCGGACAGATGTGTTCATCACGGCGCTGTGGTCCTCGCGCGTTACCTTGTTCTGTACCAACTGTTTAAGTCGCGAAAGCGAACGGAACGGGTCAACAATCACCTTGCCCGAGTCGGGGTCGGAACGCAAAAATAACTGACCTTCAGTGATATAACCCGTGTTGTCGGGAATTGCGTGAGTGATGTCGCCATCGTTCAGAGTGGTGACGGCGATAATCGTAATTGAGCCTCCGTCAGGCAGTTGCACGGCTTTCTCGTAGATTTTGGCCAAATCGGAATAGAGCGAGCCTGGCATCGAATCCTTCGACGGAATCTGGTCCATACGGTTGCTCACAATGCTCAACGCATCGGCGTAAAGCGTCATATCTGTCAGAAGCACAAGCACTTTCTCGTTCTTGTCAACGGCAAAATACTCGGCAGCCGTCAGCGCCATATCGGGAATCAGAAGGCGCTCGACAGGCGGCTGGTCGGTGGTGTTCACAAAACTGATAATCTTGTGCAGGGCGCCAGCGCTCTCAAATTCGTTCTTGAAAAAGAGATAATCGTCGTTGGTCAGGCCCATCCCGCCAAGGATAATCTTATCGACATCGGCGCGCAGAGCCACCATACTCATCACCTGGTTGTAAGGCTGGTCGGGGTCGGCGAAGAACGGAATCTTCTGGCCCGACACGAGCGTGTTGTTCAGGTCGATGCCCGCAATGCCCGTGGGGATGAGTTGCGAAGGCTGGCGGCGGCGGAATGGGTTCACCGACGGACCGCCAATCTGTCTTTTCTCGCCCTCAACGGCTGGGCCGCCGTCAATCGGCTCGCCGTAAGCGTTGAAGAAGCGTCCCGCAAGGTCGTCGCTCACGTTGAGTGCGGGCGGCTCGCCAAAGAACGTAACCTCGGCGTTGGTGGGTATATCTTCCGTTCCGCCAAACACTTGCAGCGTTATGCTGCGGCCTTTTATCTTCACAACCTGCGCCAGACGCCCAGCCACAAGCGCCAGTTCGTCAGCCGTCACGCCGTCGGCCTCAAGCGTCACCGTGGCCTTGGTGATGGCCGTCAGGTGCGTGTATATCCGCTGAAATGCTTTCTCACTCATTTTCTAACTCCTTCCTTAACTGACTGTAGTATTTGTCGAACTGCTCCGACTTGTACTCCGAATAATTCATCTGTCGGCAAATGTTGATGAGCCCCTTGAAGAATGTGGCGCACTCCTCAAAATTGCCGAAATTAAACTTGTGGTCGCAAATATCGATGACGGTGTTCAGCATAAACTGCTGACGCTCAAGCGGTGTCGAACTGTCAATCTCGTCGAACGCGTCCTGCTGAAGAATGATGAAATCCACCAGTTCCGACTTCCAATACTGCTCGTGATAGGCGATTGGCACGCCGTCGTCGCCCAAAATGTTAATCTGCTCGAAGGCCTCCTTGCCGCGGCGGATGATGTATTTGGTTTTGATGACCTTGTCGGCCCATCCTTTTTCGACTCTATTGTCAAGATACTCAACAATTTCGGGGTATTCCAGATATTTTGAATACGAATCAACAGGGTCAACAGCGGGATAGCGTTTCTTGTCGGCGCGGTTCTGCGAAAGGCCGTAGAAGCAGCGTGCCGCCTTCTTTGTCGATTCGGTAACTGGCTCCTTCAGGTTTCCGCCTGCGGGCGACACCGTTCCGATGAAGGTGATTGAGCCCGTGGCGCCGTTGTTCAGCCTTACGAATCCAGCGCGGGCGTAGAAACTTGTGATGACCGACGACAAATCGACTGGGAAACCATCCTGTCCAGGAAGTTCCTCAAGGCGGTTGCTCATCTCGCGCAAAGCCTGTGCCCAGCGCGATGTTGAGTCGGCCAGAAGCAGCACTTTCAAGCCCATCGAGCGGTAGTATTCGGCCAGCGTCATCGCTGTGTAAACCGACGCCTCACGGGCCGCAACGGGCATATTCGATGTGTTGCAGATGATGATGGTGCGCTCCATAAGGCTGCGGCCAGTGTGCTTGTCCTTCAGTTCGGGAAACTCGGTGAAAATCTCAACCACCTCGTTGGCACGCTCGCCGCAAGCCGCCATAATGATGACATCGGCGTCGGCCTGCTCGGCCAAGGCGTGCTGCAACACCGTTTTTCCGCAGCCGAAAGGCCCTGGAATGAAGCCCGTTCCGCCCTCGGCAATGGGGTTCAGCGTGTCGATGCAGCGGACGCCCGTCTCCATCACCTTGTAGGGGCGCGGTTTGTCGGCGTATGCGCCAATGGCCACCTTCACCGGCCAGCGCTGCACCATTGTGACGTTGACATCGTCGCCATCAGCATCAGTGAGCACGGCCACGGTGTCGTTTATTCGGTATTCGCCCGCTTTCGCGATGCTTTTGACGGTGTAAGTTCCTTTGAATGAGAATGGTACCATAATCTTGTGCGGCAACCATCCCTCTTTCACCTCGCCCAGCCAGTCGGCAGCCGAAACCTGCTGACCAACCTCGGCCAAAGGTTTGAATTCCCACAATTTAGACTCATCGAGAGCAGGCGTGTACTCGCCCCTTTTCAGAAAAACGCCATCCATTGTTGCAAGGTTGTTCTGCAAGCCGTCGAAATTGCTCGACAGCAAGCCCGGGCCGAGTGTTGCCTCAAGCATATACCCTTGAAACTCAACCTTATCGCCAGCCCGCATTCCGCGTGTGCTCTCGTAAACCTGCACCGAAGCCGTGTTGCCCGTCACCTTGATGACCTCGGCCATCAGGCGCGTTCCGTGCAAATCGACAAAGCAGATTTCGTTTTGAGCCACAGGGCCGTCAACCTCAACCGTAACCAGATTGGAAATTATTCCCGTTACTTTTCCTGTTGTCTTCATTATATTATATTTTCTTGTTTTTCAATTATTTTCGGTCAAGCCGAAACTCCTTTGAACGTTCCCTTCACCTCGCCGAGCAACTTGCGGAACATTGTCTCGCCAGCCTCACGGTCGAGCCGTGCCCAGCGCTGCACAATGTGCGCCTTCACCAGAAAAGCCAAAATGGCGTTCATATTGAAATAGTCCATCTGCGCTATCTCGCTGGCTTTGTTCCATTTAAGCATATCGGCCTGCTGCTCGCGCTGAAGGAAATCGGCATTGGCCAAAACCTCAAGCACACGTTTCTCATCGTCGAACTCAGCCTCGGGCAACTCTACCAAATACTTGTCGACCTGAAGGTTAGCGGCGCGCGCCACATACTCGGCCTGAAGGTTGCGCATTCGTGCGTCGAAATCGAAATACTCGCGTATGAAACGGTTCTGCGATGCCGCCGCCCGACTGTAGAAATCGGCGTTAAGAGCGGCCTCGTCGAAACCCTCGTCGAGCAACGCAACCAACTGGCAGTCAGCATCCGACAGCAGTTCGGCAATCGGCTCGCGCACATCGGTGTACGAGAACTGCGAAGAGCCGAAGTTGGCGGTCAGGTCGGGCAATCCGGCCACGATGTAAACGTAGTTGTCCATCTATCCGAACAGTAATTTTTTCGCCGCCGGGCGCAGATACGAACTGATGAGCCGCGTGAACTCCTCGTCGGTGAACTGCAACAGATAGCCGCCCTCCTTGGGCGAGATTTTGAATCCGGCGTTCAGTTTTTTCGAGTATTCAACAGTCAGATTGGCATTGAGTTGGCGCGCAGCCTCGCTTTTCAGGAATTTCTCGGCAGCCGCCTTAACCGATTTGGGCAGAATGACGTCCAAATCGGCAGGCGCCGCATCGGCAGGATTGAAAGCCTTGACAATGGCCATCAGCATCTGGCTGGCAAAATCGGTGTCGGCAAGAGCCTGCTTGACGGCGGGTTCCACAGCCTGCGCCACAATCATTGTCTCCACCTCGTGCCTGATGGCGGCCACACTCTGCGCCCCAGCCATACGGATGTCGGCCTCGGTTTTCTGCTTCAGTTCGTCGGCCTGCTTGCTGGCTTCTGCCACAATCCGCGCTGCCTCCGCTTTCGCCTGATTGACAATCTGTTCGGCCTCGGCCTTGGCTTTCTGCACCAATTCCTCACCCTCCTGTTTACCTTTCGACAGACCTTCGGCATAAAGCCTGTCAGTCAATTCTTGCAGTTTGTTTTGCATATATGTTTGTTTATCAATAATCTAAAGTGTGCATAATGGCGTTTCGCGACGGAAACACGGACATTGACAAACATAAGAAAAAAGAATGATTTTTGGTAAATTGTATGATAAAAAAGGCTGCCCGATAGCAGCCTTTCGTGTGTATGCGATTTTGTCCGTTTACAACTTCAGTCTCTCTTTCAGCGCCTTATACCCTGAATTGCTCACTTTGATTTTCTCGCCGTTGCGCAACTCAACAAGTTGCTGCTGGCCGTAGCGCTCGATTCTCGAAATCTTGGCCACATTCACAATGAATGAGCGGTGAACCCGCACAAAATCGGCCATTGGCAGGTTCTGCTCGTAGTATTTCATTGTCTGCTCCTTGAGCCAGCGGCCCGATTCGGTGGCTATCGACACGTAGTCGCCGTCGGCTTTGATGAAGCAAATATCGGCAATGTTTATAACGCTGATTTTTTGACCGTTGCGTACGGTTATCTTATCAATCGGTTCAATGGGCGCCTGCTCGGTTTCGGCTGCCGACGGCTGTTCAATGGTGTCGGGCTCGTCGTCGGCATTAAGGTTGTGGCTGTAGGTTTGCACCACCAGACCGAAAAGCAGAACCAGAACCAGAGCGCGGGCGGGCAAGGTCTTCGCGAAAGCGGAAAAACATTCATTATCAATCGAATAATTTACAATTGATTCAATGCCCACAGTGCTCACCACAACAAAGAACCCGATTATCAGCAGATACTGGTTGAAGTAGGCATTGCCAATAGGTTGCAGAACATATTTCATTATGTTCCAAATAATTATGCACTCTGCGGCAAATGTCGCGGCAAACGCAAGGCAGTCGAGAACAACCGCCCCCGCGGTTTGCCCAGCCAGCCAGCCAAACGCCGCGCTATAGCAGGCGGCCACAACTGCAAGAATTGTGACCGCGGCAATGGTCGAAGCCTTATTTCTCAGAAACGGGTTCATTGGTTATTCAATTGCTCCGCCGCCAAGTACGCAGCGCCCTGTGATGATTAACTGGCGTGTGGTGTCGATGTCGGTTGCAAAACGTTCGTCGGAAATGCCGCCCATAACAAAACTGCACTGGTTCACAACTTTCCAGTTCGACGGAACCTTGAGTTTGAATCCGCCCATTGTGGCGTCGATATTCAGAATGGTGTCGCCTTCGGGAAGCGTTGTATGGCGCAGGTCGAGTTCAATTCCGCCGCAAGTTGCGCTGATGTTTCCTCCGCGGAAAACAGGCTCCATAAACACCTGCTCGCTGCCGCTGAACACAAATCGGTAGTTGATGCGGCCGTCGGTGTCGGTTGTCTGCTCGGTATTGCCGTATTTTTGTGAAAATTTTGTTCCGCACACGTGCTGATGGCAGCGGTTTCGGCTCGGTTTGACGAATATCACTATCAGGCCCAATCCCACAAGCACCACTGGCCAGAAGACCGCTGAAAAGCCCGACGAGTCGATGCCCGCGTTAAGCAGTTGAGTTTTAACAAGTTCGCTCCAGGCGCGATAGTTGCTCAAAATGCCCACGCCAATCCATATCAGGCTGTGCCAAAGTTCGCCTTGTATGAGTTTCGCCACGCCAATGGCTAAAAAGATTGATTGAAAGCAAAACAGCGCATTGCCGAGCGGTTCGGGCAGCAGGCCCGCCAATTGCAGATAAGCCACGGCTCCAGCCAGAATCAGTACCAAGCCCCACGACAAACGGCGGCGGCGTTCAGAAATTCCCAAATTTTCCATAATTCAAATTTTTTGTGTTTAAAAATACGTTTTTTGATGTCACAATCGAAATAAGTGCGGCGGCGGTGCGCGTCATTTTCTTTCGACGCTGCAAAAGTATTGTGGCTGTGGGCTTTCCGAAAGACCATATCGGTGAACCGATGTTTTTAACCCGATGAATGAAGGGTTTCGGCAGGTGAAACGGCGGCGGTTTTGCGGAAGTTTTCGGTCTTTTTCTGATGAGAACCGAATATAAAATCACTATCAAAAACAAAAACTCGCAAACTTGCGAGCAAATTTAGTGAGTGATTTGCGAGTCGCAAGTTTGCGAGTTAATGGCAGATAACGGTATATCGCCTTTATTTACAATACTTTTCCAGCATACCCCGCATTTCGTCGGCCACTTTGTGGGCGGCTTCGGCGGCGCGTTCGGCAAAATCCTCGCCGTTGCTGGCGTAGATGATGGCGCGCGACGAGTTGACAATCAGTCCGCACTGCGAGTTCATTCCGTAGCGGCAGACCTCCTCGAGCGAGCCGCCCTGCGCTCCAATGCCAGGCACAAGCAGAAAATGGTCGGGGGCGATGCGGCGGATGTCTTCAAACAACTGCCCCTGTGTGGCGCCCACAACGTACATCATTTGGTCGGCGGTGGCCCACTGTTGGCTGGTGCGCAACACCTTCTCGAACAGGCGCTCGCCGTTGGCGTTGGCGGTGAGTTGGAAGTCGTGCGAACCCTTGTTGCTTGTGAGCGCAAGCAGAATCACCCATTTGCCATCGTAGGTCAGGAACGGGCTCACGCTGTCCTCGCCCATATACGGCGCCACGGTTACTGAATCGATGTCCAGTTCCTCGAAAAACGAGCGTGCGTACATTGCGCTTGTGTTGCCGATGTCGCCGCGTTTGGCGTCGGCAATGATAAACTGCTCGGGATAGTTCTGCTTCAGATATTTGATTGTCTTTTCAAATGATATCCAGCCTTTTACGCCCATACTCTCGTAGAAGGCCAGATTCGGCTTGTAGGCGATGCAATACTGCGCCGTAGCGTCGATGATGGCCTTGTTGAAGGCGAAAATCGGGTCCTCGCTGCTCAACAGATGCGCGGGGATTTTCTTAATGTCGGTATCGAGCCCGACGCAGAGAAATGACTGCTTGCGCTTTATGTTTTCGAAAAGTTCGGTACGTGTCATAATTGCTTTGTTTAATTATTTAAGCATTGTCTGTGTTTCCAAAATTTGGCATAAACCTTCTTGGATCTTCTTTTTCCTGACGTCGTTTTAAACGTTCTTCTTCAGTTTCAACCTGAACTGATGGTTCCTTTTTATCAGTCGGCGTGTTTTCTTGTTTTATGTTAGAAGAACCACTTTTTCTCTTTATAAAATAATAACAAAATCCTGCACAGATTACTAATGCGCAAATAATGGCGGCAGTTATTGACTTTGTGGCCAATAATATAACTCCTAAAATAGAGTATATTATGCCCCAATATTGCATTTCAATCCAAAAGAAAGTGTGTATTCTTTTTACGTTGATTTCTTTGCCCGTTGATTTTTCAATAAAAATTTTAGGATCTTCATTGTTCCATAAGTTTCCCAAAGACCAGCAAACAGCGGCAGAAGCAAAAAATGAAAAAACAACAGCGTAAAAATCGTATTCTTTAGGAAAGATAGATAATCCTATTACCCCAAATAATATCAAGGATAATGCACATATAATTCCTCTTCCTGACCAAATAATCATAATCGTAGATATTAAATTTTTTCAAAAATATAAATTTTACAAATCCGCTTCCTTAAGCCGCTCGGCGTTTTCAGCCACAATCAGGTGGTCGATACAGTCTTGGATGTCGCCGTTCACAAAAGCGTCAAGGTTGTAGATAGTATAGTTGATGCGGTGGTCGGTGATGCGCCCTTGCGGATAGTTGTAGGTGCGGATTTTGGCCGAACGGTCGCCTGTTGAGACCATTGTCTTGCGTCGCGACGCAATGTCGTCGATATATTTTTGGTGTTCCTTGTCGTAGATGAAGGTGCGAAGGCGACTCAAAGCTCGCTCCTTGTTCTTGGGTTGGTCGCGGGTTTCGGTACACTCAATCAGAATCTCGTCAACAACGCCTGTGATTGGGTTCTTCCAGTTGTAGCGCAGGCGCACACCCGATTCCACCTTGTTCACGTTCTGACCGCCAGCGCCGCTCGAGCGGAAGGTGTCCCACTTGATTTCGCCCTCGTTAATCTGCACGTCGAACTCGTCGGCCTCAGGCAGCACTGCCACTGTTGCCGCCGAAGTGTGGACGCGGCCCTGTGTCTCGGTCACGGGCACACGCTGCACGCGATGCACTCCCGACTCGTATTTCAGTGTTCCATAAACACTTGCGCCTGTCACGCGGGCCACAATCTCCTTGTAGCCGCCGCTTGCTCCCTCGCTGCAACTCGACACTTCAATCTTCCAGCCTTTCGATTCGCAGTATTTTGTGTACATACGGAAAAGGTCGCCGGCAAACAGAGCAGCCTCGTCGCCGCCCGTGCCGCCACGGATTTCGAGAATGGCGTTCTTGTCGTCCTCAGGGTCCGACGGCAGAAGCAGCAGTTTGATTTCCTCCTCCATTGGCGCCACCTTCGGCTCGTTCTCGTCGAGTTCCATTTTGGCCATTTCGCGCATTTCGTCGTCCTTCTCGGTGTTCAGAATCTGCCGTGCCTCCTCAATGTTGGAAATCAGCGTTTTGTATTTCTTGTAAACCTCAACAATAGGCTCAAGGTGCTTGTACTCCTTGTTGAGTTTCACAAACCGCTTCACGTCGGCAATAACCTCTGGGTCAGTTATTTGCTGCGCCGTCTCCTCGAATCGGATTTTTATTGCTTCAAGTTTTTCTAAAAGTGTGTTCTCTGTTGCCATATTTTATTTATTGTCAATTATTTTCCAATGCCCGCCTTTGTCCGGCCCTACGCGGTGCAAATATCCCAATTTCTGCAATGTGGCAAAATCTCGTTTTATAGTTCTGATATTCACATTAAAATATGCTGCCAGTGTGTCTGCGTTTTCAGTGACATTTTCAGTGACATTTTCAGTGACATTGGCCCCCGTCATTATCATTCTTCTGATTATTTCTGTTTGTCTTTCTGTAAGTTGTGAGACTTTTTCAGTGACAATCAGGTCGTCTGTTTGGATACCATAATTCAAATTCGGCATAACCACCGTAAACTGATACCTGTCTGACCGAAAATATGGCTGTTTGCCCGGTTCAAAATTGACTTGCTGCTCGTACGAGTGGATTATCTTCCCGAAGCCGCTGCCCTTGCGCTCCATATAGCCCAAACGGTTGAAGATGTCAGCAAGAATGGGGTTTCTGCGTGTCGATGGCACTGTCAGTGGGTCACGGTCTTGGATTATTGAGCCGTCGGGCATTCCGCCAGGCGAATAAATCTCCATACGGTCGTCGAAAATATCGATATGCACTTCGCTGCCATTGATAAGATAGTCGCGGTGCACCAAAGCGTTCACAAGCGCCTCGTGATAGCTGCGCTCCACATATTCAGGCATTTCCTCACGCGAGTTGGATGTTTTCCGCCACATTGTCCGTGCGTTGCGTTTTATGAAAGCCTCGCCCTCTTCAATTAGCGAAATCAAGCTTCCCGAATATTCGGCGTCGTCGAAGGCGTCTATTGCACCGCCGCTCTTGTCGAGACCGTTCCAACGGGTGCAGAACAGACGCGAATGGCGAATCGGACTGTTATCGGCAAGCAGAATGCCCGCATTGGTCAGACGGCCGTTTGGGTCGGCAAGGTCGAACGAAACAAAATCCTTTTCGGTGAAATCGATACCTGCCCACCGCTTGTAACGCGAAGTGAGCTTGGTGAAAGCAAAATCAGCAATGTTGTACGTCGATGGTTGCGAATCGTACGACGTGTTCTTGCCTCGCAGCACAAGCCGTTTCAGTTCGGTGGCCGAAGCCTTCACGCTTTCGTTGCCGATTCTGACAAAAGTTTCCAGCGCACCGCCGTCGGAATAGTAGTACGGCGTCTCGTCGCCTTTGGCAACTTCAAGAATGACAAGGATTTTGCCGGTTTCGGTTTTTTGGAATCTCAACTCAAACTCAGGCACGGGGTCGAGTTTAGTTTTTATGATTTCGCTTATCTGTTCTGCGTCTTGTTCGGGATTCGCCAGGCCAACCACCTCGTCGTTGTCGGAAATGCCGAATACTAGCGACCCGCCGTTGCCGTTGGCAAACGCACATACGCTCTTGCACCAGCTCTTCGGCTTGCGCGCCTCAAGTGCCAGTTTCTTGTCGTAGTCCGTTGTCTCGCCAATCAGATTGCTGATATTCACCATTTTATGCTTATGTTAGGGTGTCTGCCCTTCTGTTAATCAATACTCAAACTCCCCAAACTCGCTCTTGATTGTCAGCCAGGTGTGGTCCGATGGCTCGATGCGGCCGATGATTTGCGCGTCGATGCCGAACGATTTTGAGATTTCGATGACTTTCTGCGCGTCGGCAGCGTCGAGATAGACTTCAAGGCGGTGGCCCATATTGAAGACCTTGTACATTTCGCGCCAGTCGGTGCCGCTCTGCTCTTTGATGGTGCGGAACAGCGGCGGAACGGGGAACAGATTGTCCTTCACAACGTGCACGCCGTCAACAAAATGCAACACTTTGGTCTGCGCGCCGCCCGAGCAGTGCACCATTCCGTGGATGGCAGGGCGCAACTCGTCCAGCAGGCGCTTGACAACGGGCGCGTAGGTGCGTGTGGGCGACAGAACCAGTTTGCCAGCGTCGAGTGGCGAGCCTTCAACCTTGTCGGTGAGTTTCAGATTGCCGCTGTAAACCAACTCGTCGGGCACGGCAGCGTCGTAACTTTCGGGGTATTTATGCGCCAGATATTTTGCAAACACGTCGTGGCGGGCGCTTGTCAGGCCGTTGCTGCCCATACCGCCGTTGTACTCTTTCTCGTAGGTGGTCT
>JAEEGJ010010444.1_pt1 | contig 24155 bp, 8 predicted proteins | sample 8958761 | NCBI WGS metagenome assembly JAEEGJ01 (sample SAMN16246546, study PRJNA631951) | gut metagenome | biome: gut microbiome; feature: rumen; material: RS-attached | host: Bos | place: Iran: Karaj | collected 2018-10 | reverse complement strand
CTTATCACAAAAAACTGACACTCCCCCCCCCAAAAAAAAAGCCAAACAAAAAAATCCTTTTTTAAGGAATTACCACCGAATTATAGGCAGAGTTTTGATGTTTTTTCCAAAGGAAAAATGCGAGCCTTCGCGAGCAAAGCGAAACTCTTTAGCAAGCGTAAGCTTGCGTCAATCCGCGTGACAAAAAAAATCAAAAATTTCTCCCAAAAATTGTTAAAAAACTCAAATTTGATGCTAACTATATGGTATAGAGCAAATTTATTTTTAAGGAGGACTTTATGACAAAAAAGAAAAAGTCACCGTCATGGGAGGAATTGACCTTTGCAAACAATTTCCTCTTCTGCAAGATAATGGAAAGCGAGCCTGAACTTTTTAATTCATAATTCTTAATTCATAATTCTTAATTAGAAAAAGGTCTTTTTCAATGCCTCAGAATATGCTAATATGAAAGGAGAAGAGGCAAAGAACTTCTTCAAGTACCTGAAGGAGCATAGCGTCCAAAGCGAACTGACCAAATCAATTGAGGAGAAGGTAAGTTTCGCCAAGAAAAACATGACATGGAGGAAGCAGTACATGACGTGGCAGCAGACAATAGATGACGAAAAAGAAGACGCGTACGAAGAAGGTCTTGCTGATGGCATCTCCCAGGGCATTCAACAGGGCATCTCCCAGGGAATTTCTCAAGGAATTCAACAAAAGGCCGTGGAAAATGCCAGAAATCTCCTTACCATGAATTTACTGTCCCACGAACAGATTGCACAAGCTGTAGATTTGCCACTTGAAAAAGTAAAAGAACTGGCGGAACAATTACGAATGCAGAATGCATAATTCAGAATTAAGAATTGAGATTGTCTTGCTGATTGGCTTTGTGTCTTGCTGGCTGGTGATTGAAAAAAGTTAGTTGTCACGCGGATTCGATTTTCCTGCTGGAAGCTACGCTGCAAATAACGGAAAATCTTTAAAGAAGTGTTGTGTTGTTTCTATGTTTACTGTATTTTTTTTGTATATGCTGTTGTGTATAAAGCTGGTTTTCTTATACCAGTAAGCAAGATGAAAACACCAGTTATCTAGATAACTTTCTATCAGGAAATGCCGTAGGCATTTCGAATCCGTGTGACAACCCGAACCACAATATAGAAACAAAAAAAATCCCCACCCCATCGTGTGACGGAGCGGGGAGATTGTTGAGGCAAGAGAGATTACCTCATCTGGGCGGTTTCGATAGCGTCAGTTGAAGCACCTATCTTTACCGCATAACCCAAAATAGGATAAGCATTGCCTGCCGCATCTGTTTTACCGTTACCGTAAATCTGACCATAAGCCTCTGTTGTATCATATCCCTTAGGAACATTTTTATTCGAATTTGTTCCTGTTGTATAAGTGGTTTTTATAACACCAGTATCCTTGTTCTTCCAGAGAGCAACATTAATGTCGTTGTGCTGGTTACTCTGCATCTGTACAACTTTAGCAGTCGGAACAATTGTTGATTCCCAGGCCATTGTAAACGCATCATCTGCAGAACCGGCTGGAGCATAAGAAGAGGTGTCTACCCTGTAAGCAAGTTTTGGTCTTATAGCACTTGTAATGTAATAGCCAATATATGGAATCCAGTTTGTACCAACCTTAGCAACATCAAGAGTAATATTACTTCCCGTTACACCGTTTGCATCAACAAGACAAGTCTTAAAATCACTTTGTGCTGTCGGCTTACCGCCAAAGCTTGAAGGCAGATATGCGTAATCCAGATCAAGATTTACAGGGTCATAGCAGGCAATATGGACTCCACCGTCATTATCTACAGCGACTTTACAGAATTCACCTGCATTTGCCATATCTGAAGAACCATCAAATACACGTACAGGAGTTGACCAGCCAGTAGCAGTTTTGTTTCCCTGTCTGTTAGTTGTAGGAGTATCATTATAAGTATACATGAGACATCTTTCTGTAGCATCATACCAGACCAAAACAACAACATCATCTACGTCTGTTCCATTGGCAGACACTACACCTATAGAAACATAAGAACCGGAATTTCTACCTGTATTGCTTCCTGTAACCATCTGTACTACAGAACTTGCACTGTTTGCATAAGTATATGGCGCACCTTCTGTTTCTTTATCAGTAAATGCCCCAAAGTCTGCTCGATCAGTAGAGTTTGTTCGACCATATCTGAATCTTATTTCGTCATTAAGCTGGTCATAATAAGCCATATACAGATAAGTATAATCCCCTCCAGTTCTACGGTGAACACTGGTTGTTAATGAAGGACTCTGAATTCTCTGCTTGTCAAAGAAATTTGTACCAGTGTTATTACCTGCAGCATCTCCCTTCTGTCCAATAGATTCAAGACGCGAGGAATTTGTATTACCATAAGAACCGGCCTGAGCCCTGCTTGCAAGTCCCCAACGGCTAGTCATAAGCTGGAACTTATCTGCACTGTTAGAGTTAATATCTCCACCAGCTGCAACACCATAAGAGTATCCCAGTTTGTCGTAAGTAAAGCCTACGCTAGTAAAGAAGTCATAACTACCCATCCAATAAGTGTAAGAATAATCTTCGTTTCCAGTTCCACCACCCATACTAAAGTACAATGGTCCATTAACAAAGGCAAATCCAATCTTATCGTTGTTTGGATTAATCTTCATAATTGGCTGTTCAATTTTTCCACTTATTGGAACAACATGAGTATTATCAAACTCCCATACATCAAATACAACATCATCCGTCAACAGATTATTGTTGTCACCGTTTGGACGACGGTTATAGTAGTTTTCATATACATCTTTATTTCCTGTCTTTCCAACTACCACCGTACTTGAATAGCTTCCTTTTGCATTATTGTTATTAATATTGTTCAATGAGCGAACTGTATTTCCGCCATTGGTTACCCTTAATTCTATAGCTCCAGAATTCAAACCGGAAGCTGCAATTCTATAGCATACTTTACCAAGAGCATCTGTATTTCCTGCATAAGTTGTTTCATCCTTTGTTAAGGTTCCTTTACTGGTTCCGTTTACATAAAGTTGTGCACCATTTGTTAAGTTAAAACCAAAGATGTATGCGTTTGTTGTTGAATTTAAAGGATAATGTCCCAGTGCTGTGCGGTCATATAAACTCGGATTTTTCTTCTTAAGGGAAGAAAGGCTTGTCTTCACACCCGTGACATACGGAACAACGTCCATCTTGTAGTATCCGGTTGGTGTGCCTTTTGTCGTCTGGGTTGTACCAGGTACACTCGGGTTATGAGTTGTCTCACCCGGTTTGTCCTGGGCAATTGTCGTGAGCTTTTCATTTTCGGCTACAACACCTTCGATTTTTGCAGTGTCAATGTCAAGCTCCCAAGTTACAGTGTGTCCTTCCTGAGTCAAGCCGCTGTCCGTCAAAATCTTGAACTGCCATCCGTCGCTGTCGATGTTTCCACCGGCAGTACCGCTAGTCGCTCCGTTTATGACAGTCCACTTTGCTTCTTCTGTGGCTGCATTTGACTGTGGATTATATGTTGCAAGAACTACACTATCTCCCTTTGTTCCGCCGTTCAGCTTGAGTGAAGTCAGGGCAAAACTGATTGAATAAAGCTTGGTTTCGTCATAGCTCTTTCCAAGGATGCGGATTTTTCCTGATACCTTTGGATCGTCTGCTCCATAAGCTGTCTTGACGACATCGCTTAGTTCACCTTCAAGTTCGATGTGTCCCTTGAGTTCGGAAACTTCATTTGCGGTTTCTGAGCCGTAGATGGAGTTGTCGTTGAGAGAGTTCCAGTAGAACGTGTCAATCTTGCTTGTTGGCGGAGTGTTGTCCACCTGGTCAACTTCAAGGTTGGTTACAAGCAGGGTACAGTTCTGTGATGTTGAGCCCTGCTGCAATTCTTCAGTTGAATCCCAGAATGTCAGTCCCAGTTTTTTGCCTGTACCGTCATCACCGAGGTTTGCCTTTGGAATCTGATATGCCAGAACCTTGTTTCCATCGGCAGGTGCAAAGCTGAATACGTTTGCGGCCGCAATTGCAGAAGCTGATGTTCCTGCAGTACTTGTGATTGCGTTGGTATTTGCCGCGCCAAGCTTATAGTACAGGGCTATATTTCCGTTTCCACCCACGATTTCAGGCACAACTGCAAGCTTATCCTTTATTACAAATGCCTTGTTGTAACCGAAGTCACTTGAGCTTGTGTCCAGTTCGTAGTTGGAAGCACTGTCTCCAGTAGCCCCGATAATGCTGTATGTATTGAATTCTGTCTCACCATACTTGCTGTCACCGTTCAAGTCGGTTCCGAGGTAAAGTTTTGCAACACGAGGAGCATTGTTCTGTACGCTTGTGTTGAATTCCCTGCATGAAACGTTGCCCGCCTTGTCGAATGCGAGGATAACAAGTTTTACAGGACCATCAGGCATGTTGCTTGAGTGAATTGTTCCATCCCATGAATACAGGGATCCAAGTTTGCTTACGGTTTCCGGCATCTTGTCGCCGTCATCGGCTGTAAGTACAAATGGATTTTCCCTCTTACCGTTGTCGGCAATCTTTTCCGTGCTCTGGTTGTCGATTACCTGACCATATGGGAAGCCTGCTGTTGTAAAAGTTGCCGTTGTTATACCGGTGTCTGAATCAAGCGTGATGGTTCCGTTATTTGCTTTGGCGGTAATTTTCTTATAAATGCCACCAATCCTGATAAGGCCACCAACCTGAATGTTCTGGTTTCCTGTAATGGCAGAAGCGGTAGTTGGAGTAAAGGTATGTCCCTGTACGGTTCCAGCAACAGTTACACCATACATGCTGAAGCTTTCTCCATCCTGTTCGACTGTAAATGGCTGCAGCCCTGAAAGTGTCACCTTTGGATTACTTGTTACCATCGGGTTGATCAATACTTCCTGGCTCATACCAGTTCCCTTGCGCACGAAGTAGAAGAACACGCGCTCAAATCCTGAACCAGCTTCCTCTACGTCACCGGAGATGGTGTAGACGTAATCCTTTTCCGCTATGAAATAACCGTATGCAAGCATGTCGCCATTACCCTTGAGGCTGCCCTCTATAAATGCAGGGGCCTCATTGTCTATGTTGAATGAATACTTGTTTGTCGTTATGTGCTTTCCGGAACCTTCTGTATCCGTTACGGCAACCGTATAAGAGGCAGTATTTCCGCTGGTATCCATTGGAATCCACAGAATGCGCTTCTTTTTTCCACCTTCATCATATGCAGCAGTAAGGTAATAGCTGGAAGGATACATCAGCTCTCCGTTCTTATCCTTTACGTCAACTTTTTCAAGGCTTGATTCATCAGTCATTTCAACAGTCAGATACCATTGTCCCTTGATGAACATGTCGGCTACATAGGCGTTGTTTGCAGTTGGAGTTGCGGCCTTCAAGTTATCGGCACTTGGACTTACACCTTCATACTGCCTGATTGAAGCATTCTGAATTGGAGCGTTTGCATCAATGTGGATTGCTACAGGGTCACTCCATACACCAATCTTACCGTTTGCATTTATACCGCATGCACGAATCCAAATGTTTGTTGTAGTTTCTCCAGCCGGATTCATCTTCTCATCAGAGTTGAGGTTTATGTACCATGAAGATCCGCTACCCTCTGCTTCAATACCCCACCATGCGGCTTTGTCTTCTTCGCTGTCAAATCCTTCGAGTACGGAATATGTACTGCCGGCTGCTCTGCGTGCTGCAAGGGCCTGATCCGCATTCATGACTGGAAGCATGTACTTGTTCTTTGCAACATACGGATCGCTTCCATTTGTGTTAACAGTTGAATAGCTGTCAAAGCTGTCTGTACCTGTTGCAATCTGCAGATATACTGCATCTGGATTTGTAGTACCAGACGGAATCTGCACATTTCCCGTTACAAGAATAGTTCCACCAAGTACTGCATAATCCAATCCTGTAACATAGTTTGCTGATGTCGGATATGTTATTGTTGTCCTTGGTCTGTCGGCATCTGGGTTGTGCTTTAGTGTGAATTTTTGGATTGTACAGTTTCCGACTTTGTCAACACTCTTGATGTACAGAGGCAATGTGTATACATAGTTTGTATAATCCGTGTAGTATGTGTTGCCGTCTGTATTAGCCTTGTCGAATCTGGTCAAAAGCGGGTTGCTGCCAGCTTCTCCGTCAAACCTGAACTTCCATGATGTAGCTGTCGTATCATCAGCCCTATAAGAAGACCACCCTGTCTCCTGTGCAAGATCAGAGTCTGAATATCCCTGCTGTGTTCTATTTGGAATCATCCAGTATGTCTCTGTGACATATGAATTGCTGTCTATAGATGTACCTGAAACTTCAACTATTCCAGTTACTTCATCGCTCTCCTTTGGAGTTGTCAGCTTTACGTCAGGTCCCCTGTTGTCAACTGTAAGAGAGCAAGTCTGGGGCTTTATGTTTCCAGCCTGGTCCTCAACGGTTATCTCAACAGTTTTTACACCAGATTTTTCAGGATCAAGAGGCCTTACGTCTATTACCTCACCACGATAATAGTGATAGACCTCACCATCTTTTGTATAAGTCTTTCCTGTATCATCAAAAGTTATTACGGATTTTGGACCACCATTTACATTATAGTAATCTATCTCGTCATTGTTGTTTTCATCTTTAATCCGCGCTGTTACAGATTTAACAAAGTTATCAAATACCGGGACATAGATGACAAAATAGCTTTCTTTACCGCCAACATATTGATCGGATTTAAGCTGATACTTTTGCAGATCGCCATCAGCCTGAATCTGAGCCATGGTCTTTAGTCCTGTTGTATTTGTATCAGAATAATCATTTGGATTTTCACCAATGGTAATAAGTGTTGTATGTGTCTTTGGTACGGCAGTATCCTTATTCACGGGAATATAGCTGCTGGCATTTATACCATAATCGCCTGTACTTATGTCACTTGTCTTTGTATTTGAGTACATGCAGTATGGCCTCTTGGGACTTCCAGCATCTGATATAAATACTGTATTTTCCGAATCCTTTACATAAAGCCAGATTTTCTTTGTACCATCGCCATCTAATCCAGAGACAGTTAGATCCTCTGTCGTCCAACCACCAGCAGATGTTGCAACCTCTGTACCACTTGAAACAGAAGAACCAGACAACCAGTCGTTAGGACAAGAATCACCAATATAAATCCTAAAGGACTTTATACCGTCATCATCACTGATACTTCCGCGTAAATCATCCCTTTGAAGCCAAGGTACCTCATTTCCTGTCTTAACAAGGTCTGTGAATGTAATTACAGGGCGGTCTGTATTCTGGTTAACAACAAGTTTCTTTGCCACTGAATAACCGGTGTTGCCCGCCTGATCCGTGATGGATGCCATAATCCATACAGTTTTATTCTCGTTTGAACCGAACGCACTTGTTGTCTTGAGTCCGGTGCAAGTCCATGAATTTGTTCCTGTTATGCTGGTATAGTCTCCAGAAGTTATCTGTGTCCAGCCTGTAGTTGAAGTTATTGTGCCTGGATCAGAGTTACCTATCTTGTAATAGAGGACCGGCGATGTGGTTGAAAGGGCATGTGCATCAAATGCTGTTCCGGAGAATTCTATGTTTCCGTTAACCTCGGTATCCTCTGTATCAGTATAAGCATCCTTTATGGCTCCAATCTGGATTGTAGGTGGAGTGGTATCTATGGCAAGTGTCGCAACTTTTATGGCACTTGTTGTAAGGCCAGCCTTATCCTTTACGTTTGCATATACATTGATGTTGCCTGAAGAAATATTTTTAATCCACTTGCTTGAGTTATCTAGGGTCAATGTCCAGTTGCATACACCGTTTGCATTCGGTGCGTTCAATGTGAATGAACCGTAACTGGTAGTATATTCTGTACCGTACTCTATTGGATCATCGGTATCTGTAACTACAGCATCCGCAGAAATTTTATAAGCAGAATCTCCTACATAGAAATCAATCCTGCCAATTCCACTTCCTGTATCTGTAGCAGTTCCTGTGATCGGTCCGATTGAAGCGTTATCACCGTTGGTCAAAAATGCTTCGCTGGCATTAGATTCGACATTTGGTACGGTCAAGTCAACATTAAGTGAATAATAACTGTAACTCTGACCGCTTATTGTAAGTTCGTCAAGCCTTGCGTTTCCAACATTGTCCACGGCAACAAGACGCAGATAATTGTTTCCTTCTTCAAAGCCGGTAAGTACTGCCTCATAACCTGTCTTAATAGTTACTGTTGTCTTTGTGCCATTTTCCAGATTCTTTGAAACATCTGCTGTCTTTGGAGTTGCTAGAGGAGCAAAATAACCGGTATAAATGCTTTCATTACTATAATTGGAAACATTCAGGGTCAAATCAGATTCACGCTGCTTTACCTGATAGTATATCATCTTTACGCCAGAACCTTCACCATCCTCAAAGTTTCCGCGGATTTTCATTGTTGTAGTTTTTCCATATGTTCCTGGACTATACTTTCCACCGGTACCATCACCAATTCGGAATACGCAGTCTTTTCCCTTGGCATCAACTTCATGGTTTGCCACTGGAGCCGCATCATCAAATTCAATTATTATATTTTCTCTACCACCAACATTACCTGCCTTGTCATGGGCGGTTACTTCTATCCTAACGTCATCTGCACCATCCACTGCGGAAATAGTGCTGAAATTGGGAGTGTAGTACCATTGGATTGTCTGGAAATCTTTCTGGTCCTTCTGTACACCATTACTTTCTACCGTTATTTGGGTATTGTCCACCTGATAGTTGTCCGTCGTGGTTCCCTGCAAAACATAGGAGCCGGATTTTTTGATGTAATAGACGGCGCCCTTCTTATAGGCCTCGACACCAGTAGAGTTGTCTATTAAAACAATGCTAGAAGTGCCAGGCTCGTCATTATCTATGCTGAATGATCTTGTCTGCTGTGAGGTACCGCCACCGTTTGTCGCAGAGATTGTTACAACCACACTGTAAAGGCCCTTGTTTGAAGCCATGTCAGAAGCATGAGGAAGTGCAACTGTAACAGACCAGTTCCTGTGACTGTCAGGGGCAAATGTCGTCGGTTCCGTCGTCCACTGGTTATTGACTTTTACCTCACACTTCATGGAGGTTACATCATCCCTGTCAACACTTCCAGTAAAGGTCATGCTGTCATGCTTCTTTGTAACAGAGTTTATGGAAAGGTTCGTATTGGTCGTTTTGTCTTCATCATTATCTATTTCTATCAAAGCGACCTGCTCATTTACAGAGACATTGAAACCATATCCAGAATCTTCATAATCCTGTATGGTTTTATCATCTCCACTGATGTCATGTCCTTCTACAATAAACTTCCAGTGTGAACCGCCTGTCATTCCGGTATACTTGCCGAAATCCAGGCCTACTGTTGTCGTAACGGAATCCGCGTTCTCTCCTGCGGCTGTCGGCGTATATTTTTGAGCCCTATCTGTCTCACTCAAGGTAGCGGCTACTTCTGGATTCCATGTCCATACAAGCTTCTTGTTAGCGACATCAACTCCACTTGGCTTCACTTCTGCAACATAGATGCTCACGCTGTCCACTGCAATCTTGGTCTGGTCAAGTCCGGGCATTATGGCGAAATTAAGTGGAGTTCCGCTATAGTAGTTGAAGTAACCGTCGACATGGTTATCATCATTGGCCTCAGAGCCTGTCTTTATGTCAAGTCCGCTAACTGTAAAGGTCGGATAGTTTGCCGGGTTCATGGAGAAATTAAGAGCCTTGGCCTTTTTTTCAGCAGTCAAGTCTTCGGTGGAGAGGGCAGTACGTGCGGTAGATACTGTTGGGGCCGCACTTTCTACCCAAGCAGTTTCAAGCCATCCACGAATTGTATCATCATTTGCATATTCAGCATCAAGTCCGTTTTTAAGTTCCTGTATCTTCTTTACGGAGAATGCACTGTATCCTTCTTTGTTTCCGTTTATGAGGTTGAGTATGTCATTGGTTCCCTTGTAAAAGCCCAAGCTTGCATTTCCGTCACCTGTTCCTGCACTAGAAGACGGATCATTGAATACCCTGGCCTTGTCGTAAGCTGTTACAGTAAAATAAAATTGTTTTGCACCGGCATCCAGATTATTACCATACAGTTGGGTATAGTTGTAGTGCCTCTGTTCAACAAGTGGGTCGCCTGTTGCTGTATCATATTTTGCAATGATGAGTGGATTGGCATTTGACATATCGGTAATGTCGTTAAATGTGGTATTGTCTCTATCAAGATTAAGTCTGTTTCCATTTTCATCGTAGAAGGTCACGACCAGCTTGTCGATTCGATTTTCTGTTGATTCTGCATAAGTTCCCTCGATTGAAACGGAGCGTCCATATGCCTTGGGAGAATTACTTCCAAAAGAAGTCGGCTTTGTAAGAATCAAAACTGGAGGTGTGTTATCTATTTCAATTGACTGGGTGTATGTACCGGAAGAACGTCCCTGGGTATCGTTTGATATTGCATAGAATACATAGGGGCCGTCCTTTATGTCGTATGCGGAGGGGTCAATTTCAAGAGCCCATCTTCTGTCACCGGCTGTAACATTTACAGTTGCCAGCTTTGCCTTTGGCATTGGATAGGTTCCTGTCCTCTCGTAGTACACGTCTACGGAACTGACGTTGGTGTCGTCATCACAGTCTCCCGCAAGAACAAAGGTATCGCGCACAACAGAACCTGCCGGCGGATAGGTAATGGTCACCGTTGGCGGCACAGTATCAACTGCCTCACCAAGGCCAACCTTACAGGAGAATCCCAGCAAACAAGCCAATGCAATAACTAAACTAAAAACTCTACTCTTCCACATAACACACCTCTTTACAAAACCACAACAAAAAAACCGTCACCCCGAACATGATCCGAGGGCTTACGTTCAGATTCCGGGTCAAGCCCGGAATGACAGACTTACAAGCCCGGAATGAAGCTGACACTGTCACCCCGGACACAGATCCGGGGTCTGGCGTTCAGATTCCGGGTCAAGCCCGGAATGACAGACTTACAAATCCGGAATGACAGACTAACAAGCCCGGAATGAGTGTTTCACTCCGGGATGTCATCCTTCCTTGTTTAGAATACGCTTGTCCTTAAACCGATGGACATCGTCGGAACTATAATCTTATCTATCGTCGTGCTGACGTCAGATGAGATGAACCACACCTGAGGCTCCCAGTACAACGACCACGTCTTAAAGTACTTCATGTTTTCGAACGTCATTCGCGGGAATTCAATCTGCATGAGTGCTGCAGAAAGAATCTGCCTTGTTCCAGCACCAGATTCACTGAAGTAAGAGAAATCCGCACCAACAGAAATCGTTGCCGTCAGCCAGTCAAAGTCATGTCCAAAGAAGTAGTTGAACGGTATGTAACCGACCTGTGCAATAATCTTGAATCCAGCGATGTGTCCACCATAACGCAGGTTAGAGTATCCCCTTCCGATGATGTTGTTTACGGCATCGCGCTGGCCCTGTGTAAACTGTCCGTAATGCAATTCCAGCTTAACGGCGTCATCAAATGCTGTTACACCAACACCTACGCTCCACAAACTTGCACCCCAGAAGCTTGCATCAAAGTAAAGTCCCTGGATGAACTTTGGAATCTCGTATGAAGACTTGTCTCCCTTACGCAGATAGAGTGTTACATCCTTAAGCTCTACATCGTCACTTGAAAGACCCTCAAACTTGAGCATCTGGTTGTAATGTCCGCCGGCACCCGGTGATATGAGCTTAACCTCCGGCAGTGTGCGGTCAACCTGAACGATGGTACGTGTAATTGCGTTCTCACCGTTCTCCATTTCGGCACGAACAAGCAGGAAGTGATATCCTTCCGCTACGTCCTGATTCTCTATCCTATATTTCCAGGCACCCTTTCCGTCCTTAGAGACTTCCTGGTATGTCTTACCGTTATCAAGACTGAGCCATACTTTCTTTACGGTCTTTGCCTTAAGGGCAAGCTTTTCTTCAGTAGGCGTGTTCTTGTTCTTTAAGGTTTCCTTTTCCTCTGGTGTCAGGGCATAACCTGCATTTCCCTTGAGGAGAGGACGTTTAATGGCAAAGTCACCATAAGTGAAGTTGTCGAGCGTTACCCATGGACCATATGGGTTGTAAATCAATGTCTGCTCACGAGATGTAATCGTGCGGCCCTTTTCTGTTGTTGCAACAATCTGATATGTATGGTTTCCTTCCTTTAGCTTAAAGATTCCGGATTCATACATGCCTTCATCTTCGTATACAGGCTTTTCTTCTACATCCTTGTATTCAGGTCCTTCGTATGGCTTACCGGCTTCTTTTGCAGCGGCCTTGTCGGCTTCAATCTTAGCCTTGAGTGCTGCGTTGCGTGCTTCGGTCTGTTCCTTTATCTTGAGGTTGTTTGCCTCACGCTTTTGTGCGTCGTTGATTCCCTTCTGGGTTTCGGCTTCGGTAAAGTCTTCCTTGTTGAGTTTAATCTCATCCTTCAGGCGGAAGCTGAAGTAACCTGTTTCAGTAAGGTTTGTCTGGAATCCCGGAAGCTTCTGACCGTCAACCAGAATCTCAAGTTTTACAATCTTGTCGTCCTGACTTGTTCCAAGACCATAGATATTGAATTCACCCTGGACATGCTCACCGTTCAACGGATAAAGGAGGTCAACCTTTGTAAGCTCAACATCCTTCTTGAGGGTTACGTTGCGGCTTATGTTGGTAGAGTTACCCGCATAGTCGGAACCAGTAATCTCGATGTTGTAGAGTCCGTTCGGGAGCTCGCTGATGTCGATGACCTGAGAGATGATTGAATCAGGTTCAAGGTCATTGAGTGCAAGATAATCAGGCACACGCTTACCGTCAAGGCTGCGGATCTTTACGAACAATGTCTCAAGCGCGATGTTGTCCATTGTCTGTCCGCTGATGAACAGGTTGGAAGAAATCGTGCTGTCGTCAATCGGATATTCAAGTTCCATGATTGGCGGAGTGTTGTCCACGTTGATAAGAGATGTAAAGAGGCCTGTAATGTCATAGCCGTCCCAGATCTTCAAGAAGACAACATGGCTTCCGTCCTGGATTACCCTTGTGTCAAACTCATAAGACCACTGTGCGCGATCTTCCCTGTTGCGTCCAGGAATTACCACGGCTTCGTTGTAGCTTGCACCGTTGTCCACAGAAATCTGTACGCGGTTGATTCCGTTCTTGTCCTGTGCCCAACCAGTAAGCTTTACCATTCCCTTTACAGATTCATCAAGTTTTGGAGTAAGAACGCCACCCTTTGGTTCTTCAAGAGATACCTTGAACTTGCGCTGTACCTCGCGTCCCTTAACACCGTTGATGTCCTCTGCATAGATGGTTACCGTATGCTCGTTGTCTGTGAGTTTTGAAAGCGGTTTGACAACAATCTCAAAGCTTGAAAGTCCGTCTGGATTGTCAATCATCTGATATGCGCTGTTGTCAACCTTGTAATATGTCTTACAGATCTTTGTTCCGTCTGCTGAATGCATACCGTCATCATCATACATGACACCGGTGATTACAAAGTCTGTTGTAATAACTGAATCTTCTAGAGGCATGTGGATTTCTACAACTGGAAGGTCGCTGTCCGGATCAACAGAGAATTCATATTTATCCAGAGTTGCTACGTTTCCTGCACCGTCCTTTGCCACAAACTTCATGTCATTTGAAATCGGGCGGCTTGGCTGACCAAAGTGTGCGGAAGGTAATGCACCCTTCATCACAGTTGAATCAGACGGAGCCATAGAAGTCTTTACTATAGATGGAGAACTTGCTGCATCAGCTGCCACTGCCTCACCCTCGACTTCCTCTACCGTTGCATCAGAAATGCTTGCCTGTGCATTGCTTACTATGTCAAAGTCCTGCTTGATTCTGCCCTTGTTGCCCTGATACTGGATCTGACCTACATAGCTGTCGTCCTTGACAGAGAATACAAACAGAGTCTCACCGTTAACTTTTGCACCCGCTTCCGGAACAATCACCTTAATCTCCGGTGGAGTCGTATCCTTCTTGAGTGCGGAATTATAATAGCTTATCTTTCCTGTCGTATCTGTTGCACGGATAGTCAACGGCAGGTATCCGTCCGGAGAATCCGTAAGATTGATTGTTGTGTTGAATGCTCCGCGTGAGTTGAATGGAAGGGCCTTCCATGCGCTGACGGTGTTTCCATCTGCTGTGGTTATCGTATCCTCTTCAACTGTCTTGTATTCAAGAGTCCTTACGCCATTGCCATCGCTTACTGTTCCTGACAGGGCAATGCGGTCCTTTACGTAATCCATGGCCTTTACGCCGGTTACATCGATAATCGGAGCTGAGGTATCTGCAACCAGGGTTACGCCTGTTGAATTCCATGAACCGTTTGCATCGTTCTGAACGCGGACTGTAACATTGTGGAATGTACCGTCGCTTGTGGCAGTAAGTTTAACAAGCTTGTCCTCTGAAGTTACGCTTACACCGCTGACTGCCCTTGCCATAGATGCACGGATTGTTCCCGGAACATTTGCATATCCGATAAGTTCTGCGCCGTTATCCACGACATAGTTTCCTGTGCTTGGATCATATACGGCACCACCGGCCATTGTCCAGTAAATGCCTTCCGTGTTGTCCACTACGCTGTGGGCACGTACTACGTTGATTGCACCGCTTATTGCAGACTTTCCGTTTACATTTGCAGTAATCGTCGTAAATCCTGCCGGGAGTCCGGACAATGATGCATCCGCCTCATAAGCTCCGTTTCCAAGATCTCGGATTTCACCTGCCGTTATGGATTTTCCGTTTGCGGTCCATTTGACTTCCGTAACCGGTACGCCTGAATTGATGCGTACTGTTATTACGTGCGGATCTGTTTCCAGAGTGCCGTCCTTGAGCATAAGGACCTTCATACCGCTGCGATATGGGTTTGCGTCAACTGTTGAATATGTACCGGTAATCTCGGTTGTGTTTTTCTTTACGTTAAGCTTTACACCCTTGAACTCAAGTGTAGAATTTCCTTCCGGAATGTCATCGTAATCCTTGAAAGAGAAGATGGATGCAGTATCACCCTGGAATACACAGACACCATAGTAGTCCATGCCCTCACCGTCGCCATGCAGCCAGTAGGTTGCCGGGTTGGCGGGCTGTTTTGCAGGAGATCCGTCCAGATTCTGACTTACTGGATTATTGATCTTGCGTACAAGAACTGCAGTAGAAGACAGTTTTCCTGATGCGTTGGATGCAATGATTTCTACGATGGAAATACCGTCTACAAAGTTTTCTGAAGTAAAGTTGAGAGTAAATGAATTACGCCTTAGAGGTACTGCTGTTGATTCTGCCAGCTTTGGAACAGGAAGTGCCTGAGAGCTTACGACAACACCGTTCTCATCATAGTTGACCTGAGCGGTAAGGATGCGGTAACGGACTTCTGCTGTTGATGAGCTTTCAACAGAACCTGTAATGGAAAGAGTATTGCGTGAGTTAAAGTTGTTGAATACCTCGGTTGCAAGACTCTGGTCATTGATTGTAATCTTAGGAGCGCCTTCCTTTGACGGGAAGAAAATCTGCCTTGAAGTGTAGACTGCCCCGGAAGTTGTTGTAACCTGAACTGCGAATTTAGAAGTTTCTGCAGGAGCTGAAACCACAATCGTGTTGTCCTGGGCTGTTGCGGTTACACCACGGACAGTAGGAACTGTCTTTACTGATGCAATCTTTCCGCCAACAAAATAACCGGTTACGGCATTTGACGGATTTGCAAGAACACAGCCATCGCTTGAAACGGCAGTATCCGTAAAGAATACGCCTGCTTCCTGAGAATGAACGCCTGTAAGGTCAAGCACATTCAGGATGTAGCCTGTTGAAGCCTCGCGGTCAAATTTATCTGTTGCCGTGATGTTGAACTTGGAGATTCCCCACGGAACATCATCTCCGGCAAATGAAATCTTTATCGGGATTGATTTTGCACCTTCTTCTACAGGAACATCCACAACCTTGCGGTCTGAATTCCATATCCATTCATAACGGACTGTCTTGAGGCCTGTGCTTGAAGTTACATCAACGCTGAACTCACCGCCTTCCTCTGGATTAATAGGCATGGCATTTGTGAAGTCCTTTCCCTTGTATTTTGCATTCTTGAACTCTGGGGCAATTCCCTTAGAAGAGAATGTTGATGTTGTCTTGTCACCCACGATTCCGTTGCGGTCAACTGCCCATGCGGAAATCTTGTGCTCACCGTTAGAAAGGGCACCTGCGATGGGAGCATAGAAAACACCTGTGGCATCTATCCTGTGCTCTTCCCCGCCGTCAACCTGATAGTAAACTGTGGAAACACCGTCATCATCAGTTGCAAGACCGCGGATGAACAGAGCTCCGTCCTCACCGTTAACTTCGCCAATCGGGTATTTGATTTCCACCACAGGCTTGTCTCCGTCCTGGTTTACCCATACGACTCCGCTTTCCTTGTGGTTGCCCTTTTCATTGTTTACGAATCTATGTGTCACGGTCACAACGTTGCCCATTGTGTCTTCTGCCGTGATTACGAAATCTTTAGTTGAAGATACTTCACGTGAATCAAGCTCAAGTGCCCAATATGGGTTGCCTGGAATAAGCTCGAATTCACCGCTGGTTTTACCCCATGAATATTTAAGGCTCTTGATACCGATTGTGTCTTTTGCATAACCGGCGAGAGTGAACATACCGTTTACAGATTCACCTGGAGCTGGAGAAACGACTTTGACATCAGGACCGGCGTTGTCTATGAAATACAGGAAGGATGTAATTCCGACAGAGCCTGTTGAGTCAATTGCCTTGAACCAACAGAGTGTTGGACCGTCTGGCATTTTCTTTGTGTCCAGTGTAATTGAGAATGTATTGATTACGGTATTTCCGTTTTCATCTGGAGTAGAAAGCTTGTTTTTCTTGAATTTAATCGGAGTATAGTGTACGCCGCCATCAACACTGTATTCAAGGGTATCAACACCGTTTCCATCGGTTACCTCACCATTTACGGTGATTTTTCCGCTTACAAGTGAACCCATGTCCATGTTGGTGACTTTTGTTTCCGGAGCATGACGGTTAAGCTGCCATGTAACGAATTTAGAATGTCCCGTCTTTGGCTTTACGCGGGCTTCGTCAATTGAGCCGTCTTCCTTTACATAGGCATTCGGATTTCCGTTGTCCACACCATATGCCTCGATTGTGTGGGGACCTTCCTTAAGGTCATTGGTATCCAGATAGTATGACCAGAAATCAGTTCCTTCTACCAGGACGGGATTTGACTTGTCTCCGTCAAGGATAAGGTAAACAGCCTCCACCTTATCGTCGTCAACACAGGAACCAACTATGTTAAGGTTGCCTGGAACGCTCATGTTGGGGGCAGGGTTTGTAATGGATACAACCGGCAGGTCTGACTCTTCATCAATAACAATATTGAAAGGTCCTGCAATGCCCTCATTGTGCGCAAGGTCTGTTGCCGTTACATACGCATTGTATTTTCCTGAACGGTTGTTGATGTCAAATGATTCCGTCCAGCTGTTTTCGGGACCCAAAGACTTTTCCGACACTTCCTTTGAACCGCCGGCAAAAACAACAGATACCGAAACCATTATTGCGAGTACTGATAATAAAATTCTTCTGTTCATACTCAAGTCCTTCCTAAATAATGAGTAAATGAACCCCCATCAAGGCCATAAGGCACCAAAAAGCGGCTCACAAACTTCAACTAATAGAATTCAGCCAAAAAGGCCTGGTTCTCCAAAATCTTTATCGGCAGAATTCCCGTTTTTCTTTAACCGCCGCACCTTCTACAACGAGTACAGCATCCCTTCAACTTAATTAATTAACAACCGTAACTGCCCTTTGGCTACATTTTCTGACAGTTACCCCAGAAACTAATTTTACTTTATACGCTTATTTGACTTAGAACTTTTCCAATACTGTCGTGAATCACAAGGTCAGCGATTCCGTCATTGGCGGTGGCATCACGATTGATCAGGACCAGCTTGTCTCCAGTAAATGCCCTGATGAATCCCGCCGCAGGATAGACTGTAAGAGACGTTCCCCCGATTATGAGCATGTCAGCTTCTCCCAGAGCCTTTATAGTCCGGTTGATGACATCCTCATCCAGGTTCTCGCCATATAGCACGACATCCGGCTTTATTATGCCTCCACATGAACTGTCAGAACAACGGGCAACCCCATCCTTATCCTTGTGGGACATTACATAATCAACATCATAAAAGGCCTTGCACTGAGTACAATGATTCCTTAGCACGCTGCCATGCAACTCCAGTACATTTTTGCTTCCTGCCGCCTGGTGCAGACCGTCTATGTTTTGGGTGATCACCGCCTTTAGCTTGCCTTTAGCCTCCATTTCGGCAAGTTTTTTGTGTGCGTCATTCGGCTTGATTCCTTCTACAAGGATTTTTTCCCTGTAAAACCTGTAGAACTCCGCTGTATTTGAATAAAAGAAACCCCTGCTAAGGATTTCCTCGGGAGGATAATCCCACTTCTGGTTGTAAAGGCCGTCAACGCTCCTGAAGTCAGGGATGCCGCTTTCCGTAGAGACACCGGCTCCGCCAAAAAAGACAATATTACTGCTTTCGCTTACATATTGCTGAAGCGTGTCTATCTGCTCTTGAGTCGCCGCCATAGTACCTCCTTAGAAAAAAAATGGCTAATTTCTCCATTTTGTCCAATTTATATAATACACCGTTTTTAAAAAATAAGCAAATTTTTTTTAAAGAAAAAGCAGCTTGCAGATGAAAAAAAAAGCCCCGGAGGCCATTGAACTGGTCAAAAACCGCCGGGTTCTTAAAATATCCTTAATTCAAGCTTTACTAATAGCCCAATGCATACAGGCAGAGAGGACAGTATTCTCCGGCATGAGAGCAGTCTGTCTCAAGACAGTGTATGTTGGGGAACTGCTTATTATGGACACTTACCATATTGCTCATCAGTGTGTATCTCAGCAAGGAATGGGTAAAACGCCATGTAGTGTTTGCATTATTGTAATAGACCAGATTACCCGCCTGTGACTGTAGAGTTCCATCGTCAAACCAGTGGACAATGGCAAACTGCCGGCCTTCAAGTTTTTTTGCCAGTGTGGGATCACTTGTCTTAAGAGTCTTAAGGACCTGTTCCCTCTCCCAGTCATAAATCTTTTTACGCCCGTTAAATCCATTGTCATTGGTCTTTCGCCATTCATTGTAGCTTATCGGAACTGTAACCAGAGAACACTCAACCTTATTGGGTAAATCGGCACTAACCCTTTCCTGGATAGAAGGTATAGTCTTTTGAACATCAAATCCCGGAGTAAATGTTTTTGCAGATCCGTCCATATCCGTAAAATGAACGAACAGCACTGGAATAGTTTCCTGCTGCCACAGTGAATGGTCAAGCAGCTTGCGTGCCTGGAAGTATTTTTCCATTCCCCCTGCCCTGAACTGGACATTTTTCCAAGCTTCGGGATTAAGAATATCGGGGTAGTCATAGGCGTCAAAGAACAGTCCCTGCTGCCATCCCTGCTGACTAGAAGACTCCCGAGTAAGCCATCCTCTTACAGCCGGGTTACTTGCATTCCTTATGTAACTCTGGATTACGGTCTCGCTTACTCCGCGGTCAATCATCCATTCAACGAATTCACAGAATTCCTTGTCGCGCGTCCACTCATAGTTCTCAAGCGCATTCTGGTACTCATTCTTCTGGCTTATCGGAACAAGGACAATATCCTCATCACGGCTCCATGTCTTTACCCTTGTGCAATCAATGGACGGATCAATCTTGGTGAACATCTGCTTTATTACATCTCGGTCAAAGTTGAATGAATCATCCCTTATTATCCAATATTGATAGCGAAGATCAAAATCTGCATACCGTTTTCCAACATAGGCGTTCTTGCCTGGTTCAGTGAACCATAACGAATAACCACCAACATTGCTTACCTGATAATTACTGCTGGTAAACGGAACCCTTTTGACATACTCAGCCTTATCATCGTAGTATACAATGGAATAATCCCCGGCCATCTGCATAACTGCACTGGCATCGACCAGATTCATTCCCATCCTCATGCTACCATAATTGCCACTCACCATGGAAATACCGTTTCCCCTTGCATCTGGAGCAAAGACACTTATATTAGCAGGCATCCACGCTGTTGTATGTACCCAGAAGAATTCAAGAAGCTCTGCACCGTCAATACCATAGTTCTCCAGTGACGGATCTACATAAGGAAGATCCTTGAACTGTCCGTAAGTAAGGGCTGTGGAAAGATTCTGGAAATTATCACCGTTAGGGTAATGAGAGAAAATCATATATGCAGGATCAACATCAAACCATCCCCATGTACAGTCAAGAAGAATATCTCCCTTGGCCGTATGAACACAGTTCCATGCATGGGCATTTTTTTCGTCTGTCAGCTCATTCATTTTATTATAGGAGGAATCCAATTTTACCATTCCAGTCACATAATCAACATCAAGTCCAACAAAGATTCCGAACTCAAAGAACAGGCTTGAATAACCGTCACATACACCCTTTCTGTTCCTGAATGTTCCCTCGGCACTTCTTGCATCAAGAGAAGAATCTGAAAAGTTATCGGGATTTCCTACGGAGGCATAGTCGTAAGTGATGTTCTTCTTGATCCATGTAAAGAGGGCGCGGGCCTTTTCCTTGTCGGTCTTGGCAGTCTTTGTGATTTCCTTTGCGGCTTTCTCAAGCGTCATGGTTGTCGGAATATTCAGCTTTTCGACATAAGAATCTATTGTAGAAAAGTCCTCTTTTGCAGCAGGTTTCTTTACTGGTTTAAAGATAACTCCGTTGTTTCTTGAAGGAGTCGTAAAGTTGACCTGACGTACATTTGAACCACGTTTTGCATTGAGTGATTTTTTGAGCGTAAGGAGCTTTTTGTTCTTTGTTTCCGTTCCATAAGTATATGTGGCAGTCGGATATGAAAGGTGGCTCCATGGTGTGCTTGTAGAAAGTACCAGCGGACTGTCGGCCGTCAGCTTTGACGTGCTATATGAACCGGTGGTGTCTGTCTTTCCTGAGGAAGATGTTGAAGAAGTAGAAGTTGTACCGGTTTTTGAAGAGCTTGTGCTAGATGGAGTTGTTGTAGCAGCTGTTGTTGAGCCTGTGCTTGAACTTGTGCCTGTTGATGTATTTGTCGTAGTAGCAGTTGCAGAAGTGGTACCAGTCTTTGAAGTTCCTGTTGAAGATGCAGAAGTTTTTCCGCTTGAATTTGAGCCGCTTCCTGTCTTTGAGCTGGCAACGGTTTCCTTGTATTCCTCGGGAAGAGGAGCGCCTGTGTATCCGCAGAAATTTCCGTTCTGGTCACGGTTCAAGTCTGTCTTTGAAAGGTCAATCGAGCGGTAGAACTGTGCAAGGTCCAGATCAATTGCATCCAGAACAGAAGAATATGAATTCCAGCACTGATACTTGAGGTTGTATGCACCCAACTGTTTTTTCTTTGGATCGCGTACAAAAAGCCAGCCGTCATGTGCCACAACAGTAATTGTCATGGGACCGATTTTCTTACCGTTTTTTGAAGAATCAATAACGGCATCCGGGTCGTAGGGCTGATTGTAAATATTGTGCCAGCGGTCAACGGCACTTGTTTCCTGGGCAGCATCTTTGGCAGATGTTTTTTCCTTGCTTCCTCCAGCAAAAGTCATGCCGGAAATCAAAACCAAGGCTGCAATGATGGTAAAAAGTTTCTTATTAAAGGCAACCATTCTTTCCTCCTGTAAATACACTCCCACATTATACAATATAAACAAGTTTATTGGCAAATTGTTTCAACAGCAATCCTTGAATCTTGCACTAAGACAATAAATCCCGTATACTTTAGGCATGAACAAAACCGTTGACTTTTTTCGCCGTGCTGTTTGTGGCGGGGGACTTATAATTCTTCTTCTTACAGGATGTGCATCAGTTCCAGAACCAGACAAGCCGGAAATCCCTCAGGAAGAAATACCGGAAGTAAAAAAAGAGCCGGTTTGGGAACCAGTCAGGAACATCTCTCAGATTAAGGGCCTTTGGGTTTCGGAGGACGGAGCCTACTATGAATGGCCTTTTGAATTGAACGGAAAGAAATACCTCCACTATGCATGGCCGGAAGCCGATGATACGGAACACTGGGTAGACTATGCAAAGCTCCACAACCGTGATTTCATGGATGTGTGGAACCACCGCTTTTCCTACATCAAAGGAATTTACAACAATGATTACCCCCTATCTGATGCAAACGGAACACAGGTAGGACTAAAATTCCGCATTGATTATTCCAGGCCGTACAGCAAGGACATACCGTTCAGGATCTACAGGCGGAAGGAATTCCTTATGCCGGAATCTCTTGCCAAAGCAAACCTGTCTTTCTTTCTTGTCTCTGACGGAAACATGCTTAAGGAAACAGGTGTCATGACTTTTAACTCAACTCTCTTCAATAGTTTGACTGCCGATGGGGCCATCTACCGTCTTTCCCGTGACTACTGGAAGGAATAGCATATGAAAAGGCTTCTTGTTTTCCTCTGCATCATCTTCTCCCTTTGTACCACAAAACTCTTTGCCCAGAATTATGCTCTGGTTCTCTCCGGTGGCGGTGGCAAGGGTAGTTACGAAGTCGGCGTATGGAAGGCATTGAACGAATACGGCATTGCACAAAAAGTTACGGTCATATCCGGTACAAGCGTGGGTGGCCTGAACGGAGGCCTGTTTGCAGTTGCACCAATGTACCGCATCGAGGACATCTGGCTTAACGAAGTGCCATTGGAACTCAATCAGGATGGGGAAGCCATTTCCCAAAAGGGCCTCATGAACATAATGAAGCGCATTTCATTTTATTCATTTAATGAACAAACCATCCCGGATGTATATGTGACCTGCAGCCGATCATGGGGTGAAATCCTTGACTTTGGAGTACAGATTGCAAAGACGGCCACAAAATCGGTCTTTGACTATGCCTACCGATTCAGACTTAACGATGAGGACATGGAGGAGGAAATCCGCAACAAGATGCTTGCCACCTCCGCATATCCTGTCCTTACCGATCCAGTACGGCTTAGCGACGGAAAACTTTATTGTGACGGAGGGGCTGCGGACAATACACCCGTTGAACCAGTCATTCAGTATAAGCCGGACATCATCATCGTAGTGCATTTGAGTGCATGGACTCCCAAACTTCAGAAAAACAAATGGCCTGGCTATACCGTCATAGACATCGTTCCAAGTGATGAGATGCGCTGGTTTGGCGGCATGCTGGATTTTTCAAGGGAATGGACGGAGCGCAACATTCAGCTGGGCTACGACGACACGGTAAAATGGCTCAGGGCAAACGGGCTGTATCCTGTGGAAGACTATTGGTTCTATTGATACCATCCTTTTCATCCCCTTTAATCTTTTATCCCGATGGTATATACTTCTTGGCATGATAATTAACAGGAAAATTTTAATCATTGCCGGAGCCGTATTATTCATTTCAGTTGCGGCCGTAATAACAGGTGTTTGTCTTGGAAACAGGGCTAAAAGCATAAAAGTAGGTTTTTACGAGCTTGACTCAGACACAGAGGATATTTTTGTGGAGCTGATAAAGAATTCCTATGCGGATGACAAAAAGGCTCCCTCAATCAGTTTTGAGCATCTTGATAAGGCAGATGATTCAGTGGACATGATTCTGATGCCCATGGGAAAACTCCAGGACAACTTGATTTCTTCAATTGATGCAGGCAAGAAAAATCCTTCACTGCCACTTTCCGTCATGAGCGAGGCAACATCATCAATGAGGCAAAAGGCAGTCCTGATGGGAAACAATGCCATCTCCATACCGCTACTTATGGACAATGTAGAGATGAACATATTGAACGACGCCCTTGCAGTAACAAACACACAGCAGCTACAGACATGGTCAGACATAGAGAAATTTGCAAGTGAGTCAAAAGAGAATTTCCCCTACCCGATTGTATTTGCAGGAGCCGATGCAGAAACCACACTCAGCGTAATCACCGCACTCACCGAATGTTACTCGGGAGACGAGGCATACCTTGAAGCCGTGAAATCAATCATTGAATTTTATGACGGAAAGGACTACATTCCAGACTCAAGCGAGATTGCAGAATTCCTTGAGACAATTGCATCCACCCCGGAATCTCCCCTTTATGCGGCACTGTCAACTCTTGCCCGATGGATCAATTCAGGACTCATTCATCCGGGCATCTTTACCATGACCAAACGCGATGTAGAAATTTACATGGAGAACCGTTACAGTTCCATAGCCATCATGAC
>JAEEGJ010010443.1_pt1 | contig 24155 bp, 24 predicted proteins | sample 8958761 | NCBI WGS metagenome assembly JAEEGJ01 (sample SAMN16246546, study PRJNA631951) | gut metagenome | biome: gut microbiome; feature: rumen; material: RS-attached | host: Bos | place: Iran: Karaj | collected 2018-10 | reverse complement strand
CAAACAGGGACTCGATGTACTATTGGGGCATCAGGAATTATGGCCGTGGCAATAATACTGTTCACCCTTGGATGGGCTATTCGGTGGAAAGAATGACAAGAAGTAATTGCCCAGAACTGCCGGAATGCTGCACAGAGGAACGTTTGGCGAAATTTCCACTATACAGGATTAACGGCTTCGTTTCTTCGAATGAGAGAATAAATAATGAGCGTCTTCATAAGACAAACCTATCTTATATAATGGAATACGTGATGGATTATCGTACTGAGAAGGATATCAGGTATCTCTATACTCCTGAAGAATGGAAGGAGATTGTTATGTTTGATGGATGATGTTTGATGGATGATGGAAGAGGGATGATGGAAGAGGGAAGATGTTAGATGTATGAAACAAATAGAGGTAGTAGCAGCTATTATACAGAAAGATGACCGTATCTTCGCTACTCAGAGAGGATATGGAGAGTGGAAAGATTGGTGGGAATTCCCTGACGGGAAGATGGAGGCCGGGGAGACACCAGAGGAGGCGCTCGTGAGGGAGATACGCGAAGAATTGTCTATAGACATCAGTATAGATAAGTTCCTTTGTACGGTTGAGTATGACTACCCTAAGTTCCATCTAACGATGCATTGCTACCTTTGCTCATTGTTAACAGACGCGCTACACCTGAATGAACACGAGGCTGCTCGCTGGCTAACAAAAGATGAGTTGGATAGTGTGCAATGGTTGCCTGCTGATGAAATTGTGATTGAAGAATTAAAGAAACATTAACGACAAACAAATGATATGAAGAAGCTAATATTATTATTTGCTTTTATATTTCCAATAATAGTATTTGCCCAGGAAGAGGGGCAACAAACGGTTGTGAAGAAACCTACAAAATACGAGGAATTTGTCTCTAAAACAGGTACTATCTTGAAATACGAGGATATTAAACTCCCCAAAATATCTGTTACGATGAGTTCTAGTATTCATACTATAATTAGAAAACTAATGGGGAATCCTAATAGATATTTCTATGGATTAACAAAAAACAATGAATATTTACTAAGTCTTGGGCACGGTTCTGCAATGATTGAATATAGTGACCTTGTCGAAATTAACAAGGCAATAAAAAAGATCTTCTCTGAAGAAAAAAGTGACAAAGAGACAAAACCATACAATCTGGTAAATGAATTTGTAACAGATGATGGTTTTGTTATTGGTTATACTATGCAGAAAAAATATGGTTCGGTTGCAGTTGAGCGCTTCATTGAACTAGAGAGAGATGGAGGTCGTATATTACCAGATGATTTTGATAAAGTGATAGAAGCATTTAAAGAGGCACAAGCAAAAATAGAGGAGTTAATGGCTAAAGATGCTAATCCATAGAACAGAGAGCACGGCCCAGTTCTATGCTCCTGTTCAAAACAAAGAAGGAAGTGTCCAGATTTGAGGTCACTTCCTTCTTTTATATATATTAAAACCTATAGATAACACCTGTTGCTATGCCAACTGAGCCAACGCCAAAAGCAGGTCCCCAATCGCCATCATAATATTCAACGCCAAAAAGTCCTACATCTCCATAAACCTGCCAATGGTCATTTAACTTAATCCTAATGGAAGGGGACAATCCAATTTGAGAACCAATCAGATCCCTATTGAAAAGTAATTCGGCACGTGCCTTTACATCAAGAAACACTTTGTCATTTTTCCAACAATTGAATCGGGCGTAGGGCTCTACGTAGCCATAGACATTGTCTGAGATTACTTCCATTCCTAGTCCTAATCCAACTGCCCATCTGTCATTAAACTCATATCCAACTGATGGCTTTAAGGCAAACTGGAAATTATTCTTGAGGTATCCAATATTTGTACCTCCTGCTACAAACCACTGGGCATTAACATTTAAACTTGTGCTTACCAAAATAAGCAGAATTGCTAGTATCTTCTTCATAATAATACGTTTTATTATTGCAAATATACAAAACTTTTTTCAAACAGTCAAAGGATTACGGGCTGGTTCTTTGATTCCGTATAATACATGAACCACCTAACTCTGGAAAGATGTATGATGTATGATGTAAGAAGTAAGATGGATGATGGCTGAGGGCTGAAGTTTGAAGACTGAAGGCTATCACTTTTTTACATGTAGCTTATCAATTATTCCCAACGTGGGAATATTTTGTTCCCAACGTGGGAATTATTCATTCCCAACGTGGGAATGCAAAGCCAGCTCCTTGATATTTGTGGCATTAAAAAAGAGTTCTGAACCAGAACTCTCTAAATGCGCCCTCAGAGCCGATAAGGGGACTCGAACCCCTGACCCACGCATTACGAATGCGTTGCTCTACCAACTGAGCCATATCGGCAAAACCGAATGCAAAGATAAGCCTTTTTTCCAAATTAGGGAAATTATACAGGCCTTTTTTCGGTAAAGTTTACAGAAATCCGTAATTTTGCACCTGCATTTTTTGAAACAGATACATGAGCATTAGTAAAAAGACTGTTATATCAGGAATAACATTAGCCATTCTGGCTGCAGGAGCATTAACGGCATCAGCCTTTCTGGGCAACGTGAAGCCAGACTCCGACAATACCATTATATATATAGATAATGATGATACGCCAGACAGCGTGTGGCAAAAAGCCGGACTGGGATGGAGAGGAGATATCATAAGCCTGGTATTACCATACAAAAAGGTAAGAACAGGCCGCTATGATGTGGGACAGGACATACCCGTACTGACACTATACCGCAAACTCAGGAACGGACAGCAGGACCCCGTACACCTGACTATACCCACCAGTCGTACTATGGAGAAACTGGCGGGAGCACTCTCTAAAAAGCTGATGCTGGACAGCCTGACATTGGTAAATGCATTAACAGATGAGGCATTTTGCCAGGAAGCAGGATACAACCAAGCTACCCTACCCGCCCTTTTTATTCCCAACACTTACGAGGTATATTGGGATATCACCTTGGAAGGACTGATACAGCGTATGCAGAAGGAGAACAAAGCCTTCTGGAATGATGAGCGCGAGAAGAAGGCCAAGGCTCTGAACCTGAGCCACGAGGAGATTTATACATTGGCCAGCATTGTTGACGAGGAGACGGCCAACGATGCCGAGAAGCCTGCCATTGCAGGACTGTACCTGAACCGTTTGCACAAAGACATGCCATTGCAGGCTGACCCGACGGTGAAGTTTGCCGTGGGTGACTTCAGCCTAAGACGTATAACAGGCGAACACCTTAAGAAGGAGAGCCCCTATAACACTTACCTGAATATAGGACTGCCCCCGGGCCCTATACGTATTGCCAGCATAGCAGGACTGGATGCCGTACTGAACTACCAGCATCACAACTACCTGTATATGTGCGCCAAAGCAGATTTCTCTGGCACACACGCCTTTGCAGCAAACTTTACTGAGCACAAAAAAAATGCCCGCAACTACATACGGGCATTAAACGAGAGGAACATCCACTAAGCCCGATCACTGACGGCTATCATACCACGTATACGGGAAGAGAGAGACTTATTGGCAATAAGATCCTCGATATTCAGATGCATACGATAGCCCCAATAGTGATGTGGATTGGCCGGTATATTGATACGCTCAGCATCCGGGTCAGGGAGACGCACCTCCTCATCGATAGACAACCAATCCTGTAAACTGATCAGACACAACATGGAGGGACAAGCCAGATGGCGTGCCACCACCTCCTGACACAGTTCTCCGGTAAGCTGCTGGGGAGCAAAGCCCTGATGCTGCAGCACCTGGTTGTAATAACGCTGGGCACGCTGGTAATCCTCCTGCCACCAACCGCGAAGGGTGGGCATATCATGGGTAAAAATAGTGGCTACACTACGGTATGGATTATCCTCGAGTCGGGCAAATGTCTGACCATAGACCTTGGGCATAGTCTGAATCTCGAGGGAAAGAATCTTCAGGTTATCCAACACGGGCTTTACACAAGAGGGAACCATTCCCAAATCCTCAGCACATACCAACATACGCGTACTCTGCACAAGGGCAGGCAACTTCTTCATAGCCTGAGCATACCAGAAATCGTTATGACGATGATAGTAATAATCCTCGTAAAGCTTATTGAAGGCCTGCTGCTCCTCTGGCGACAGCGCCTGGAAAACACTCTCCTTCTGAACGGCAATACGGGGATGAAGCAACTGGGGATGCTCGGCATCTGGCACAAACAGTACATTGTCTATGAGACGGTACAGACCGTCACGAACAGAGGACGAGAGTCTGACGGATGGCTTGGCAAAGTATTCTTCAACCTGACGCTGAGTAGCGAACTGGGGCTTGATGTCATAGGTTCCGTCTCCACGTTCTTCAAGGAATCTGGCTGCTATCTTTTCTGCCTTAGAACCGAAAGCCTGTGTCAGGATATCATCTGTTATATAGGGACGTGTAAAGAAATCATAACGATAACGCAGACCAAACTGCTCTATCTCTTCAGCATTCAGGGGAAGGGACGGTGAGAAATAGCCTATCAACCCATGTATGCTATGGCTGGGAATCTGCCAGATGCGGAAGAAACCCAAGACATGGTCTATGCGATAAGCATCGAAGTAATCTGCCATCTTCTGGAAGCGATGTATCCACCACTGGTACCCATCCTGCGCCATACGTGCCCAGTTGTAGGTGGGAAAGCCCCAGTTCTGACCATTGACACTGAAATCATCTGGCGGAGCACCAGCCTGACTGTTCATATTGAAGTAATGAGGCTCGGCCCATGCTTCTACGCTATACCGACTGATTCCTATGGGGATATCACCCTTGAGAACTACCCTATGCTGATGAGCATATTCAGCAACAGCAGAGAGCTGCCTGTGCAGGAGGTACTGCACGTACATATAATAGCCCACCTCCGTAGAATATTGTCGAGCCATAGAGAGTATCTCAGCCTGAGAGTATGTACTGCATTGGGACCACTGGTTGAAATCTGCTGTATGATACTGATCGCGCAACATACAAAAGACACTGTAGGCAGTAAGCCAATCAGTATTCTTACGACAGAAAGAAAGATATTCTTCATCTGTAGCCAAAGCATCTGCCTGCTGCTGGTACAGTCTGCGCAGATACTGATGCTTGAGCGCATTCACACGGGCATACTGTAATTGGGCAGAAGAGTTCAGTGCTACCCTATCCTGCTCATACTGCTGCATGAAGGCTTTGTCCTCAATAGTTGGAAGCTGACGGATATCAACATACATGGGATGCAGCGCATAGATGCTGATGCTGTTATAGGGATAACTGTCGGCATCAGTACCTGTCTGTGTGGTATCATTGATGGGCAGAACCTGTATAACATGCATACCCGTCTGACAGGCCCAGTTAACCATAGAACGTAAATCACCGAAATCACCCACGCCCTGACTGCCACCAGTGCGTAAGGAGAATACAGGAACAACCACGCCCGCCGTCTTCCACCATCCTTCGCTCAAATGCAGATTATTATCGGTCAGGACAATAATACGACCAGAGTCTATACTATAACCCGGAGTCTTGCGGTTATCACCCTCTTCCCAAGCCACCAGCTCGCCTGTTGCCTCGTCCAAGATAACATATTTATACTCGAAGGGCGCATAGATGCCATCTGCACTGATAGAGATTCCCCATTCATTGATACCGATACGCATCATACGCAGGGAATAGCGCGATTCCCAAGTACCCAACTGGGGAATACTGCCTGTCAGAGCCAGAATCTGACCGGAACGTAACTGTGGAGCCTGAATACGAAAGACAATAGTCTTATCGAAATAAGCAAATGGCGGTCTACGGGTAACCAGCCCGCCAACACAATTAGTATAGGCCGAACTATACAAGTGATTGCAGAACGGCACATCGCGCCATGAATCAGAGAAGATAAAGACATGATTAGGAGAAGCATTGAAGGTACGGGGTACAAGGTCCCACTCGCGACGCAGAACAGTATCTCCCTCATATATTATATATAGGTACGTGAAGTGCTGGGCCTCGGTGTTATTATAAAAAGCCTCGCCCTTCCAAATATAGCCGTCCTGGGTGTCAAGGTGTACCAGCTCTACTATATCCCGACCACTTCTGAGATGGCGGGTAATCTGTACACAGACTTGCTGTCCCCATTCTGTATGGTATTCAACTGAAAAATGTAATTTCATACTCTATTTTCATCTGATTTGAGACAAAAATATGAGAAAAATGGGGAAAAAACAAGGTAAAATTGAAAAAAAAGCCTCTAATGCTTGGCTAAATGACAAAATGAGAGTACCTTTGCCATAGAGAGATGAGACAAATACCGCACTGGACTGATCGGGAATCTCATCAATAAATTACTGAAACCGAGAACGCTTCGCATGCTAATGGCGGGCCACGCCCTGAGAAGGGTAACCTTGAGTCGGTGGATTACAAAGGCGGCGAGCACTCAAAACTTGTTCTTAAGGAGTTTCATCACATCACCAGTGCGGTTTTATATAAAGAAGCGTGCCTCCCTATTGAAGAGAGGCACGCTTTTTCTTTGTAAATCTCAGAGAGGACTGAAATTACTTAACCTTAGCAACGATAGCCTTGAAGGCCTCGGGGTGGTTAACAGCAAGGTCAGCGAGAACCTTACGGTTGATCTCGATACCTGCCTTGTGCAGAAGACCCATCAACTGAGAATAGCTCAGACCCTCCATACGAGCGGCAGCGTTGATACGCTGAATCCACAAAGCACGGAAGTTACGCTTCTTGGTACGACGATCGCGGAAAGCGTATGTAAGACCCTTCTCCCAAGTGTTCTTTGCAACAGTCCAAACATTCTTACGGGCACCAAAGTAACCTCTGGTAAGACCCAGGATTTTCTTTCTCTTAGCTCTTGAAGCTACATGATTTACTGATCTTGGCATAATTTTTTTCTTTTTGAATGTTAGCGACGTACAAGACGTTCTTTATGTGCTAAGCATTCGGTTAATAACTAAAGTTAAAAACTGCGTCTTGACATTTGGGTTTAACGCATACACAGGAGGTCACGTACCTGCTTCATGTTCTCAGTCACTACGATAGCGCTGTGATCCAGGTTTCTCTTCTGCTTCTTGGTCTTCTTTGTCAAGATGTGGCTGTGGTATGCGTGATGACGCTTTACCTTGCCTGTACCGGTGAGTGCGAATCTCTTCTTAGCACCGGAATTAGTCTTTACTTTTGGCATAATTGTTTTAATTTGTTTAATTAATATTAATAATAGATGTGGCAACGCATATACCAGGGCGTTACGCACTATCGTTCTTCTTTAATCATCAAAGTTTTCGCCTTCAACCTTAGGACCGGTATACTCCTTACGTGCTTTCTGCTGAGGAGCCTTCTTTTCACGGGGTTTCTCTTCGACAACCTCCTGAGCGGTACTCTCCAAGACCTTCTTGACCTGAACAGGCTGTTTCTTGGGCGATATGAACATAATCATACGCTTACCCTCGAGCTGAGGCATCTGCTCTACCTTACCGTATTCCTCCAAATCTGCAGCGAAGCGAAGCAACAGCACCTCTCCCTGCTCTTTGAAAAGAATGCTACGTCCCTTAAAGAAAACATAAGCCTTAACTTTATCTCCGTCAGTCAGGAAGCCCTGAGCGTGCTTGAGCTTGAAATTGTAATCATGGTCGTCAGTTTGTGGTCCGAATCGGATCTCCTTTACGTCTACCTTAACTTGCTTAGCCTTAATCTCCTTCTGATGCTTCTTCTGCTGATAGAGGAATTTACTGAAATCAATCAAACGGCATACAGGAGGTTCTGCATTAGGGGAAATCTCCACCAGATCTACACCTTTTTGTTCTGCTAACTGAATAGCCTTAAAGGTAGGCAGAACGGCTGATTCTATACCATCTCCGACGATGCGAACTTCTCGCGCATGAATCTGTTCGTTAACGCGATACTGCTGTTTAGGGTTCTCTTTCTTCATTAAATATTTTAAAATCGGGTGCAAAATTACGAATTTTCTGTCATTTGACGCACTTCTTCGTTAATTTTCTTCGCAAATTCTTCAAATTTTACTGTTCCTTGCTCTCCTCCACCCTGTTGACGATAGCTAACAGTACCATCGGCCTGCTCTTTTTCACCAACAATAATCATGTAAGGAGTATGCTTCATCTCGTTATCACGAATCTTACGGCCTATCTTCTCGTTACGGTCGTCAATGTATGAACGAACCTCCTGAGAATCGAAGTATTCCTTAACCTGCTGAGCGTATTCTACATACTTCTCGCTGACAGGAAGGATAGCCACCTGATCAGGAATCAGCCACAAGGGGAAGTGACCAGCCGTATGCTCAATCAATACAGCACAGAAACGTTCCATACTACCGAAGGGAGCACGGTGAATCATAACAGGACGGTGCTTGGCATTGTCCTCACCGATGTATTCCAACTGGAAGCGCTGAGGCAACTGGTAGTCAACCTGGATAGTACCCAACTGCCAACGGCGGCCAATGGCATCCTTCACCATAAAGTCAAGTTTGGGACCATAGAAAGCAGCTTCGCCCAACTCGGTCTTGGCCTTCATACCCTTCTCTGCGCAGGCATCAATGATAGCCTGCTCGGCTGTTGCCCAATCCTCGTCGCTACCGATATACTTTTCTGTATCCTGAGGATCACGGAGAGAAATCTGCACCTCGACGCTTTCTTCTGAGAAGTTGAAGATCTTGAATACATGCTGGATAATCTCCATCACCTTAATGAACTCATCCTTCACCTGATCTGGACGGCAGAAGATATGAGCATCATCCTGAGTAAAGCAGCGAACACGAGTCAAACCGTGCAACTCACCACTCTGCTCATAACGGTAAACGGTACCAAACTCTGCACAGCGGAAAGGAAGCTCACGGTAACTACGGGGCTTGTTGGCATAAATCTCACAGTGATGAGGGCAGTTCATGGGCTTCAGCAAGTACTCCTCTCCCTCTTCTGGGGTCTGAATGGGCTGGAAACTGTCCTTACCATAGTGATCCCAGTGGCCTGAAGTCTGATAAAGGTTCTTACCACCGATGTTGGGAGTGATAACCTCCTGATAACCGTACTTCTTCTGGATGCGACGAAGCATTTCCTGCAAACGCAGACGCATATCCGTACCCTTTGGCAACCAGATTGGCAGACCCTTTCCTACACGCTCCGAGAACATGAAGAGCTCCATCTCCTTGCCGATCTTACGATGGTCGCGCTTCTTAGCCTCCTCCAGGATTACCAGATACTCATCAAGCATCTTCTTCTTGGGGAATGAAACGCCATAGAGACGCTGCATCTGAGCCTTTGTGGCATCTCCGCGCCAGAAAGCACCGGCAACACTCATCAGCTTAACAGCCTTGATGATACCGGTGGATACAATATGGGGACCCTTACAGAGGTCTGTAAAATTACCCTGTGTATAGGTGGTGATAGTACCGTCCTCCAAATCCTGTTCAATATGCTCACACTTATAAGTCTGACCGGCAGCACCGAAGAACTTCAGGCTGTCAGCCTTACTGATTTCCTTACGGACAACAGGCTCATCCTTGCGAGCCAACTCAATCATCTTGTCTTCGATCTGCTTGAAATCGCCCTCCTTAATCATTTCTCCGTTAGGAAGGAGAACATCATAGAAGAAGCCATTCTCTACAGCAGGACCGAAGCCGAACTGAATACCAGGATAAAGTTCCTGCAAAGCTTCTGCCAGCAAATGGGCACTGGTATGCCAGAAGGCATGCTTACCCTCTTCGTCATCAAACTTGTAAAGAACCACCTTGGCATCTTCATTAATCGGACGGTTCAGTTCTACCGTCTCACCATTTACACCACACGCTACCACGTCCTGTGCCAAACGGGATGAAATGCTTTCTGCAATCTGGTAACCAGTTACGCCAGCCTCATACTCGCGTACTGAACCATCAGGAAAAGTAATTTTTATCATATGTCGTTATATTTATATTCCGTTAAAAATGAGCTGCAAAGATAATTATAAAATGTTAAAACGAGAAATACTCGTATAAAAGTTTTTCACTTAATTGCTATTTTTTCTCGTTAGAGTACTTCTTTATCAGATTATAAGCAGAATAAAGACCGTACTCTCCTGCCTGACTGAGGTTATTCAAGCCCTCCGAAAGTTGACCGTTCAGGATGTATGCAACACCTCTGCCAAACCAGGCATCGGGGAAATGGTTATCTAATTCTATGGCTTTTCCGAAAGCTGCGATGGCCCCTTGATAATCAGAAAGTTTAATCATCATGCAGCCAACATTGTAATGAAGATATGGCGATTGCGGGAGCAAATCAAGGGCCCTGGTATAATCCTGCAAGACCATGAGATAGCCTAACCGCAGGTCTGTAGCTTGCGCAGTGGAACTGGATACCTCGAGCTGGGCATACCGGCACTGTGCTCTTAGCATAAGAGAAAGCACATCATCCCCATATTTCAGCACATAGCTATCCATATCAGCAATACCGTTTTCGAAATCCCTGACATGATAATAGTCTAATGCACGTTTGAAAAGAAGCTCCTTTATAACGCCCTTTTCAGCAATTGCCGATGTTGTAGCTGTTATAGAAGCAAGATGGGCATTCAGTTGTGCCTCTGACATATTCCCCTCATCACAAGTAAGATACAGCGTCGAAGGAAGAATGGAACGTGCATTCATTTTTTCCAACTCCTTGCTATAAGCAACATATAGCTTTACGTCGGACGAATTCTTGTAATAGGTGAAGATATAAAGAGGCTCCGGCTTGAGCTCCGTTTGTTTATTCTGAACCTTACCACGGTATTCACTCGCATAAAGATTTTCCGTTTCGTGTGTATCTTCTTCTATCAGTTTATCATAGTCATCAATGTTGTGTTCACTCTTTTTACGCGTCTTTCCGGAACTCTTATACGTTCCCGTTGCAACGGCCATCTGAGCCTTCAGAATCTTGTATTCGTCACGTTCCGCTCCGTAGACATCACCAATCTTCCTGCGAATCTCTGCACGCTTACGGTAACCTTCCCAGAATTCGGGATAATCCTTGATGACAGCACTGATGTCCCTAATGGCACCATTATGGTCTCCGATATTATCGAGAAGCAAGGCTCGATTATACAGAACAATCGTATTATCAGGCTCCATCTTGATGACATAGTTCAAGTCCTCTATTGCAAGGTTGTCCTCGCCCACACTGGCACGCAAAAGTCCACGATTATAACGGGCTGTATAGCTATTGGGAGCAATCTCTATTGCAGCGTCATAGTCAGACATAGCACCTCTAAGATTGTCCTGGTTATAACGGGCCAGCGCTCTGTTTATATAAAGGTTAGCCACCTTGGGAGACTGAAGGATGGCTTTGTCCAAACTCTTTTCCGCCTCGGCAAACTCTTTTCTGTTGGCCTGGAACATAGACTTCATACTCCAGGCACTCCCTTCATATTCATTGAGCTTCAAGGCTTTATCCACCCATTTCTCAGCTGCCACGGTATCTGTTTTCAGCAGAGCCACCTGAGCTTTCAAAGTCATATTCTCCGGAACCTTCGGCCATTGCTTTATCATTACATCCAATGCCGAATCTGCCTGTTCGTATTGTTTCAATTCGATACGAGACAAAACCAGATTATGCCAACAGGTTTTCTCGAGCGGATTAATCTTCAATGCCTGAATATAATCATCTGCTGCCAATGCATAACGTGCTTGATTTATGCGACATAGCGCACGCAACATAAAGTAGTTACACATGTAGGGATTCTTATCCAAAGCGTTTCCGCAATCAATCTCAGCCCCCTGATAATCCTCAAGATAAAACTTAGCCAAGCCCCTGTAAAAATACGGTTCACCCAACCATGGCTTGGCACTGATGACCATATTAAATCGTTGAATAGCCAGAATATAATCTTCGTAATACAAAGCATTACGCCCCATCAAAAGAACTCTGTCCGTATTGATCTGAGCGTAACATCTGACTCCCACCCCGTTGACCATAAAGCCAAGAAGAAGGATAAAGAAGATATGCCGTAAGCCTTTCAACTTATTTCTGCTTTTTACCTTTTAACCTTTACCTTGTAAGCGCAACTGAACTTACCCTTTACGATCTGCTGCAACTTAGCTTTTGTCAACTGCTTGCGAAGACCTGTCAGATGATCCGTGAATACCACTCCGTCCAGATGATCGAACTCATGCTGCATCACACGGGCCAGATATCCGCCAACCCACTCATCATGCTCCACGAAATTCTCGTCCAGATAGGTCACACGTATTCTCGTGGGGCGTTTTACGCTTTCATGCACACCGGGCAAGCTAAGGCATCCCTCCTCCATAGTATCCGTTTCCGATTCATCATACTCCTCTATGTAGGGATTTATAAAAGTGTGTATATAGCCCTTGTATTCCGGAAAATCCTCGCTTATGAGATCCAAGTTAATAACTACCAATCTGATATTGAGTCCAACCTGAGGTGCAGCCAATCCAATCCCTTCACTTTTATCCAAAGTGTCATACATATCCTGAATAAGCTGTGTCAGATTAGGATAGTCTTTATCAATATCCTCAGCCACCTTACGCAATACCGGTTGACCAAAAGTATATATTGGTAATATCATATTATGAAGTCTATATGTTTGTTTTTTATAAATTTCCACGTCCTTCCATCCATCCTTGCAGGATGATGGTAGCGCTTATCTCATCCACCAACGCCTTATTCTGGCGAGCCTTCTTGCCAATGCCGCTCTGCAGCATTGTCTGATGAGCAAGCACACTTGTATAGCGTTCGTCCCACATGTCTACGGGGACTTGGGGAAACACCTTCTTCAGTTGCCCCACAAAAGCCCGTACGCGAGGCAGATTATCACTATCTCTGCCATTTGTCTGTTTGGGTAACCCTACCACAAAACGTTCCACGGGCTCCTTCTGTAAATATTCCTGCAGGAACTTCATCAGCTGAGGTGTCTCAACTGTTGTAAGTCCGCCAGCAATGATTTTCAAAGGGTCCGTCACAGCTAACCCTGTTCGACGGACCCCGTAATCTATGGAAAGGACTCTTCCCAATTCTTTCTATAAAAGAAGAGACGCCTTATTACTTCTGATACAACAGCCAAGCACCGGCATACTGGCTTTCAAGAGCAGCGCGGCTCTGAGCAGCCTCAGCCTTAGTATCGTAGCTTGTAGCAATTACACGATACCAGTCAGCACCGTTAACAACTGACTTGACAACGCGGGGAGCATAGCCCTTACCAGCCAATGTTGTACTCAGTGCATTTGCATTGCTCTGTACACTGAAGCTACCAACAACAACGCTGTAAGCCTTCAGAGGTGCACCGTTTACGAGAGAGACATTCTCTGTGCGAACGCTCACATTGCTATAGTCAGCTGCAGGAGTTGTTGTTACAGGAGCTGCAGGAGTAACAGCAACGGGAGTAGTAGGCTGAGTAGCAACAGGTGTAGCAACTACAGTTTCCTGCTGAGCCTTAGCCTTCTCGTATGCTTTCTTATAAGCACTTTCTTTACTCTTACATGAAGTCATTGCGAATACTGCACAAATAGCAGCGCCCATCAATAATGTTTTTTTCATACTTTTAATTACAAAAAATTTTACTTGTATTAATTCTTTTATTATTTGGCTGCAAAATTAACAAATTTTCCTCACGTACGCAATACATATTTCTAAAAAAAAGTGTTAAATAATAAACAAATTAGGCTTATATAGCACAACTGAAAGAAAAATAACATATATTTGCATTGAATTTAGATACAAACATTATAGATTTTGTCATTATGAAAGCAATTAATTATCTGTTAGCATTCATCGGTGGAGCTGCCGTAGGTGCTGCTTGTGGTTTACTCTTTGCCCCTGAAAAAGGTGCTGATACACGTGAGAAAATTGCCGAAGCTTTGCGTAAGCGCGGTATTCGCTTGAACCGCAAGGAAATGTCAGATCTCGTAGAAGAGATTGCAGAAGAACTGCAGACCGTAAAGGAAGAGGCTGAATAACAACCATTAGTACATGCACATGTTAGGAACAGGTAAATATACAGAGGATATCCGTGAAATTATTCTGGAAGTCAAGCATTACCTGAATCTACAGAAGAAATATCTTGCAATAGATGCGGCAGAAAAGACTACGATAATCCTCTCTGCCGTAGCTATTGCAGCTATTTGCATATTGCTAAGTTCTATTACACTTATGCTGGGCACCTTTGCGCTGGCTTACTGGATTGGCGACCTGCTGGACAGCCTCCCATTGGGATTTGCCTCAATGGCCATTGTTGTCATACTCATCATGACCCTGTTCTATTGCAAACGCAAGGCATGGGTGATTCAGCCGCTTGCACGTATGATGGCACAAATGTTTGTCGACAATAACGAAGAGGAGGAATAAGCTTATGACCCAGACAACCCCTATTTCCTCTCAGATAGATGCGCTGAAGGCTTTACAGGAAAGCAAGCAGCAAATCAGGAAGGAACTGAAGACATCTCAGGCCAACATCAAGTACAAGGTCCAGGGCATCATATCACCTGCCAAATCATCCAGACAGGGCAAGACACGTATCAGCCAACTTGTTGCTAACGGTTTTGCCATTTATGAGGGACTACGCCTGGGAATCAGCATCTACACAGCATTCCGCTCCCTGTTCGGCAGCAGACGCCGCCGTCGTTATTAACAAGAAGAAAGCAAGGTCTTATTTTCCTTGCTTTGTATTATAATCTATCATTCTTCCGATAGCCCTTACACATACAGGGCAGAAGACAGGTGCTTCGGTGATTTTCATCAGGCATTCCTGAACGGGTCTGTAGACACCCTTCGACTGGTAGCCGGCACCCTCATACACACCCAATTGGGTATATAAGTTCTGCCCTGTTGGTATCGTAGGAATCTTTACCTTGTCGTCCAGCATATCAGCCCATTTGCTTTCAAAATCCACCAGCGTAGTGATATTCGGTTCCCAGGGTTCCGTGTCCGAGGGGAACATAATCTCGTACGAATCATCATAATAATATTCATCGGCAAGACCCGCAAAACTATGTCCGAATTCATGAGCCACCACAGGCAGGCACTTTTCGTTGTGCGCGGCCGACATTAAATAGCTATTATAGATACCGCCACCACCGTAATTATCAGTATTCGCAAGGATAATGATATGTTCGTATGGCAAGCCACCCAGAACATCATGCAGTTTCTTTAGGTGCAATGTAGTAAGATAGCGATTGCTATAGAACGTATCGAAGGAACTGCCCAGGACGGTATTCTTCCACACATCCTTGTGCGGAATACTTACCCCCGACTGCTGCGAAGGGGCCGTCACGGCAATGAAGTTAAACCTGTCGGCCATCGAGGTAAAGGGCTCGTACATCTTCAGGGCATTTATCGATGCATAGCAGTCTTTCTCGAAGACATCCATCTCACCGGCTGTGTACCCTTCAGAGACGAAGACCACGTCTATCTTCTCCTTGCTGTCGCCCGACTTCTCCAGATACTTCCACCGCACGCCTTCATCCGTAGCTATCGGCCTTATCAGAATATCCTTCGGATCAACATGATGCGTAAGCATCCCAATTACCTTGTTGTGCGTATCTGTCAGCGTTACCGTTATATCAACCGGATTCTTGGGGAATGGAACCAGGAAGACATTCTCGAAGGACTTCTGAACCCGCGTTGCTTCCTCCGTTGTCTGCCACTCCTGAAAAAGCGTACTGAACGAATATCTGTATAGCACACGGCCGCTTTTGCTATCTTTCACGCACAGCTGACCGTTGCCCTGCAACAGCAGGCTATCCATATTCACACGCCTGCCGTACCAATGGTCAGACCACTTCATCTCGTCCAGAAAAATATGCTGATGGCGGTTGTCACCGCTGAAGGTATAATCCAGTCTTAGGGTTCTATCCTGAAACCACTCGTCAAAACTTTGTGCCCAGAGGCACACATTACACTGAAGGAGAAATAAGATTAAAAATACAATTTTCACAGGACTATTATTTTTAGTACGCAAAAATAGCAAACATTTTACAAAATGCCAAATATATCTTATATAATAATGTATAAGGAAAACAAAAAAGGGACAGTCGCAAAATATAACATTGCACAATTAAAAGATATATCATACCTTTGCAACCACGAACAAAACGTCAAATCCCCATGACCAAGAAAGAGCTTTACCGACAAGTACAGGAATATTTCCAGCAGGCAATGCCCGAGGCAAAGACCGAATTGCACTACAATACGCCCTTCGAACTGCTGGTAGCTGTGATACTCAGTGCACAGTGCACCGATAAACGTATCAACCAAGTCACTCCCCGTCTGTTTCAGGACTACCCCACCGCAGAGGTAATGGCAGAAGCCACGCCAGAGGTCTTGTATGAATATATCCGCAGCGTTTCCTACCCCAACAACAAGGCCAAGCACCTTTCCGAGATGGCCAAGATGCTGCAGAAGGAGTATCATGGCGAGGTTCCCTCCGACCTAAAGGACCTGACCAGGCTACCCGGTGTCGGCCGCAAGACAGCCAACGTCATCCAAAGTGTGGTTTTCCAGAAGGCAGCAATGGCTGTCGACACACACGTCTTCAGAGTCAGCCACCGCATAGGGCTGGTACCCGATTCATGCAAGACGCCACTTAGTGTCGAGCGCATGCTTACTAAATATTTCCCCAAGGAAATCATACCTCTTGCCCACCACTGGCTCATCCTTCACGGCAGATACGTATGTACGGCCCGTTCGCCCAAATGTGAAGAGTGTGGCATCCTACATATTTGTGCAAGAAAATTTGGAGATTTCAAGAAATAGCCATAACTTTGCGGGCAATTAAAGAGACTGTTTGTTTTTATTTAAATATCAAGAAAAAGATGACTATTAACGAGTACAATTTTGCCGGTAAGAAGGCAATCGTTCGTGTTGATTTCAATGTACCCTTGAAAGAGGGAGTTATTACTGATGATACCCGTATCCGCGGTGCTGTTCCCACACTTAAGCACATTCTCGAAGGTGGTGGTGCACTTATCATCATGAGCCACATGGGTAAGCCCAAGGGCAAGGTTAAGCCCGAGCTTTCTCTGGGTCAGATTAAGGATGCCGTTGCTAAGGCTCTTGGTGTTCCCGAGGTTAAGTTTGCTCCCGACTGCGCTAAGGCTCAGGAGGCTGCTGCCAGCCTGAAGATGGGCGAGGTTCTGTTGCTCGAGAACCTGCGTTACTATCCCGAGGAGGAAGGTAAGCCCGTAGGTATCGACAAGGAAGATCCCGCTTACAAGGCTGCCAAGGAAGAGATGAAGGGTCGTCAGAAGGACTTCGCCAAGACATTGGCTTCTTATGCTGACTGCTACGTAATGGATGCCTTCGGTACTGCTCACCGCAAGCACGCTTCTACAGCTGTTATCGCTGACTACTTCGATGCCGACAACAAGATGCTTGGCTACCTCATGGAGAAGGAGGTTCAGGCTGTTGACAATGTACTCTCTAACATCAAGCGTCCCTTCGTAGCCATCATGGGTGGTTCTAAGGTATCTTCTAAGATTGGTATCATCGAGAACTTGCTTGGTAAGGTCGACAAGCTCATCCTCTGCGGTGGTATGACCTACACCTTCGCTAAGGCTCACGGTGGCGAGATTGGCCAGTCTATTGTAGAGCTCGACAAGTTGGATGTTGCCCTGAACGTTGAGAAGATGGCTAAGGAGAACGGCGTAGAGCTCATTCTGGGCGAGGACAGCGTATGCTGCACAGGTTATGACTTCTCCACATTCTCTATTAAGCCAGGTGCTAAGGTTGAGGTATTCAAGTCAACAGAGATTCCTGCTGAGTACGAGGGTCTGGATGCCGGTCCTGTCAGCCGTGCTAAGTTCGCTGCTGCCATCAAGGGTGCCAAGACAATCCTTTGGAACGGTCCTGCCGGCTGCTTCGAGTGCGATGATTTCTGCGCTGGTTCACGTGCCGTAGGTGACGCTGTTGCCGAGGCAACTGCCGAGGGTGCTTTCTCACTGATCGGTGGTGGTGACTCTGTTGCATGCTGCACCAAGTTCGGTCTGACCGACAAGGTATCTTACATCTCTACTGGTGGTGGTGCTCTGCTCGAGGCCATCGAGGGTAAGGTTCTCCCCGGCGTGGCAGCAATCAAGGGCTAATATTGTAAAAAGACTAAAGAATGAAGCATTTTATTTCATTCTTAACATCTATTCTCATGCTGGCCTCCTGTGCTCATAAACAGGAGGCCATGCTATCTGTAGCCGAAGCAAAGAAGGCCGACAGCCTGGCACTGCACGTGGCGCTAATGCCCACATTGGGCTGCCTGCCCATGTACTATGCCCAACTGACAGGAATCACCGACTCGCTGGATCTGGACATCCGGTTGTTGCGTTACACCGCCCAGATGGATATTGACACGGCTATCACACGTGGGCATGTAGACATTGCCTATACAGACATCATCCGCGCCATCCGTCTCTCCGATTCTGTTTCCGTCACCTCTTTCTTAGCCTCGGACGAGCCCCTTACCCTTGTGGCTCAGAAGGGGAAGAAGGTCAAGAAGATGCAGCAGATGAGCGAGAAGATGATTGCTATCTGCCGCCTCTGTGCCACCGACTACTGGTCAGAGAAAATGCTGGACAGCGCCAAGATCAGCCTGGACAGTGTATACCGTCCCCAGATCAACGATGTAAGACTGCGCGGCAAAATGATGTGCACAGGTTTGCTGGAAGGTGCCATTCTGGAGGAGCCATATGCCTCATGGGCCATCTGGGAAGGTAACAAGAAACTCATGCAGACACAGGAGAAAGACTTCCAGTTTGCCGTGTGGATTGCCACAGACAGCTTGGGGAAAGACAAGAGAAAGGCAGAACAGACACGCAAGTTCATTGTTGCCTACAAGACGGCAGTAGAGAATATCAACAAGGGGCTCTATGCCGATTCCCTCCGTTCCATCCTTCTGAGGGAATACGCCATGCCTCAGGCCATTATCGATACGCTCCAGCTACCCACCATCAAACAAGCATTCCTCCCCCATAAGAAGGATGTCGAGGAAGCCGTCAACTGGCTTTCCGGCCGAGGCATCAAACGCCAGAAGTTCAACCCCGACACATTCATCAACACCACCCTCTTCAAACAACCATAATGGATAGCATAACGCTCAACAACATAACAAAATCTTGCCGTAAAGAACTTTCTGCCCTCTTCGTCAGTTCTGGCCTCGACCAGCTAAGGGTTATTGCACGCTATTGTACCGACAGCCAGATTATCTCCGAGGTCGACGAACTCATCGAGAACTATCACTTCATGCTCACCTTCCTTGCCAGTGGCGGGAAAGACGAAGAGCGAACCGTTACACAGGAGCGGATCTGCAAGAAGGCACAAAGGATTCTGCGCATTGCACATCGCGACATACGATTGCAGGACCTGCAGGACAAGTATTCCCTGGCCTTCCACGAACTGCAGAACCGGTATGGTGTTGAGCCCGAAGAAACTTTGCTTGCGAAATGGGGAGCCACCCTTCTATCCGACGAGCAGCTGCTTATCCAGGATCATATTTTCAACCTGATATGGACCGCTCCGCTCTGGAATCAGAAAGATACCGCACGATGGTACGAATTCATAAGCCGTCAGACAGAATTTGTCAAGACGCACTTCCTCGGTGCTGTCATCCTCTCGCTCTGGGAATGTTTCGACGAGGAGAAACTCTCCCTCCTATTCCTTTTTACCGACACAGACAGTGAGAAGCTAAATGCCCTGACCATAACGGCACTCATCCTGCTGGCCGAGAAATACCAGAAGGAGCTCTCCTTCTATCCCGACCTGCAGAAAAGCTATCGCGGCGAGTATATCTGTAAGTTCATCCCCGACGTCATGAAGGAGAAGTTGCTGATGCTGCAGACCCTCATTGTCATGAAGAGGGAACAGGAGGATATGGCAGGATTCTCCCTGAACATGTCGTCAGAGGATATGGAGAAGCTGATGAACAAGAAGATGGCAAATATCAAGTATATGGTCGAAAGGGGGTTGGATATGAATCTGGGGAACCGCACCGAACTCTGGTACAAATGCGACTTCCTGCGCGACAATATATCACACTGGTGGATGCCCTTCGAGAAGAGCTCACCCGTCATCGAGGAACTGCTGCTCGACAAGGACGGCAATTTCAACAAGCAGGCCTACCGCATACTAGATTTGCCCAGCGAATGCGACATCGACCGCTACGCCATGTTCTCCTTCATGGCCAAGACCAAATACAAGAACTCCTTCATCGAGCAGATGATTCAGAGCCTTGACATGAGCGGACTTTCCGACGGAGAGGAACTCATCCCCTACGTCAACCACATGAAGTTGACCATGCAGAACCTGTATCGCATCTTTGTCCAATCCCCCCTGAGGAATCAGTTAGACAACCCCTTCTCATGGACTCAGGACTTCTGGCAGAACGATCTGTTCAAGGACCATTTCTCCGAGGAAGAAGCCATCGAGCTATGTTCGGACCTCAAGGAGGCACACATCTACGACCAGCCCATTGCATGGCTCGACAAGATAGCGCAGACATCAGGCACCAGCCTGCCCATGCTGAAGATCAAGAGCAACTGCCTGAGCCATCAGGAGAAGTACGCCCAGGCCATCGAGTCGCTCACCCAGATGCTCTTCCTGGACGAAGAGAACGAATGGGCCCTGGACCAGATGCAGATATGCTACGAGAAGCTGGGACGCAAGGAAAAGCAACTGGAGACTCTGCAAAGGCTCATCCAGCTAAAGCCCGAGAACGACACCTATCTCACCACGTCGGCCGTAGTGCTTATAGAGCTGGAACGATACGAGCAGGCCCTGAAGACCCTTTTCCACCTCGACTACCTGAGGCCCGACAATATGGTCTTCAAGTCCTGCATAGAGACCTGTGCCCTGCACCTGCGCAAGTTCGACGTTGCCCTGCGATACAACCAGGCCATTCTGGCCAATAGCGATTACGAGGAAAGGTACTACGAATACCTTACAGCCGGACACATCCACTTTGCCATGGGCGACTGGAAGGAGGCACTGGCCTGCTATAAGAAATACAAGAAACTGGCCGAGCAACTGAACAAGATAGAGAACAGGAAGATAGACCCCGAAAAGGAGTTCCTCGTCAGCAGTAAAATCCTGAAGGAAATGGGCATTAGTCCGTCAGACATCAGGCTGATGCATGATATGATAAATCTCTAAAGCAATCCCTTTATAGACATATAGAGGCGCGCCCTGACGCGTCTGCATCGCGGAAACAGCGTGTTCCACGTCTCGGGTGTCAGCAGGTAGCAATGCTCTTCCACATCCCGCCGGAAGACCTCTTGCAGTTCCTGTGTTGTCCGAGGGCTGAAGATAAAGGAGTTTACCTCGTAGTCGAACTTCAGCGAACGGGCATCCAGATTGGTTGTCCCCACCGTACAGAACAGGCTGTCTATCATCATAACCTTGCTGTGGTGGAAACCGCCCTGATAGTAGTACACCTCGGCACCTCGCTTCATCAGCTTCTTCATTTCTATACCCGTAACGTCGGCATTAGCCTGTCCGTCGCTCTTCTCCGACACCATAAACTGCACCTTCACACCACGAGCCAAGGCATCATTCAGCGCCTTGCGCACAGGATTGCTCAGGCAGGGGTACGGATTCACAATCTGAATCAGCTGTTGGGCATTGTCAATGGCAGCACAGTACGTCTTGCGCATCATGTCGGGCGTCCGCCGCGGTATCCTGTCAGTCAAGGCTACCAACACCTTATCCCGGCTCCTGTTCTCACCCACATAGTCCCCGTGTGTCAGCACCTCACCGGTAACCGTTTCCCACATGCGCTCGAAGATCTGCTCGTAGCCCTCCACTATAGGGCCCAAGAGTCGGATGTGCATATCGCGCCACTCCCCCACCTTGGGTTTGCCGTGCAGGTAATAGTCGGCCACATTCATGCCGCCCGTATAGCAGATGCTGCCATCCACAATGGCAATCTTGTGGTGGTCGCGGTGGAAGAAATGGTTTATCCAGGGGAAACGGAACTTATCGAACGCCTCAATCTCGATGCCCGAGGCCCTCACCTCCTTCAGGAATTGCTTGGTAAGGGGCAAATTGTTGGAATAGTTGCCAAAGCCGTCATACACAATCCTCACCTTCACTCCCTGCTGCGCCTTACGTTTCAGTATCCCGAACAGCTCTCCGCAGATGCTGTCCTCCTGAAACTTGAAGTAATCCATGTGGACGTAGTGCTTGGCCTGTTCTATCTCGGCAAACATATCCTTAAACTTGATAGGTCCAGTCTCCAAAAGCCTGACTTCATTACCCCAATAGAAAGGGATACCCATACTTCGGAAGTCGAGAATGGTGCGCTCATCAGCACGTTGCGCCAGGGCAGCAACCGAACCGATAAAGAACAGAAGTAAAAGAAGGATGGACCTACACTTCATTGCGGCAGCAAAGGTACGAAATAAAATTGAGAATTGAGAATTGAGAATTGAGAATTATTTTGTACTTTTGCAGCGGAAAAAAACAAGCAACAAATTATTTCAGATTATGAGCAAAGTTGTTATCAATTCCTACGAGGATTTCCAGCAATATGTAGGTCAGGTTTTGGGTACCAGTGATTACGTAGAACTACCTCAGGAGCGTATCAATATGTTTGCCGATGCCACATTGGATCATCAGTGGATACACGTCGACATAGAGAAGGCCAAGGCCGAGAGTCCCTTCGGACAGACCATTGCCCACGGTTACCTGACCCTGAGCATGCTACCCTACCTGTGGGATCAGATTATCGAGGTCAACAATCTGGAGCGCATGATGAACTACGGTATGGACAAGATGAAGTTTGCCCAGCCCGTCCTCAGCGGTCAGCACATCCGCATGGTTACCAAGCTGGAGGAACTTGCCAACCTGCGCGGTGCCATCAAGACCACCATCAAGTTCACCATCGAGATTCAGGAGACAGGCAAGAAAGCCCTCGAGGGTCTGGCCACCTTCATCTATTACTTCAAGGCATAAGAGAGAAGCCTCCCCTATCTTTCTTCCTTTTTATAAAACCGCACATAGTCTATCTGGTAGCGGTAAGGTAGCTCTTTGGGGTTAACTCGCCCCACCCAGTGGCCTCCCAACTGCATATCTATTAGCAGGTACATGGGGCGGTCATAGGGGTATTGCTTAGGTCCCAACCCGGGTTCCTTGCGGTAAGTGAACGTATGCCTGTCGTTGATAAAGAAGCTCATGCTGTCTTCGTACAGTTCAACGCTATATACGTTCCAGTCACCCCGTTTTATGGGTCCTTTCGAGCCCCAATACTGGCTCTTTCTGGCTATTGTGTCATACTCCGTGGTATAGGAGTGAACCGTCTGATAGGCTATCGTGTCATAGTTCAGACGCTCCATGATGTCTATCTCCCCGCCATACGGCCACTGTCCCTCGGGCAGCAGCCATGCGGCAGGCCAAGCTCCCGAAGCATCATCCATCTTCAGCCGGATGTCAAGCCTGCCACGCTGGAAGAGCACCTTCCCACGCGTATATACACCACCTGTCAGATAGTGAGCTGTATCTTGTGGCAGGTAGTCATTGACAAGGCCGTAGAGAATCAGTTTTCCGTCCTGTACCTTAAAGAGCCTGTCGTCAGTGCTCATATACTTGTTCCATTCGGACGGATTAGGGAAACGCGGAATCCTCGTCCATTCATCCGAGAGCCGTTCCCCGTCGAACTCGTCGTGCCACACCAGTTTCCAACCTTCTCGTTCCATTGGAACCTCTTCTTTTGCCGCTGTCCTCACTCCGAAGGCCAGCAAAAAGACAATTAGATATAAGCTTTTCCGTATTAGCATAATGCAAAAGTACGAAGAGTATCTGAGATGGCAAAGAGTTCTTGAAAGATAATTGTTCAAAAACAGGAGAAGTCAAGGAGTGCCTCATGTTTACCTCATGTTTACCTCATGTTTACCCATGGTTCAAAAATATATTGAAAGTTAGTGGTTCTCTATAAGCAATACGGCATTTCTCTATAAGCAATACGGCGTATCGTTCACGACGAGTGTCACCCTTTGAATTCATCCCATTAACAGAAGAACTAGGTGTCAGGGGCCTGTCCCTTGTCAGCCCTGTTTTATGAATCACACCGTGCCTTGCCCCATGTTGTCCTGCTATTTGATTAATTCCTTTTTGCCTTGGTGTATGTATATGCCTCGGGCGGTGGGTTTGGGGGCGAACTTTCGACCTTGAAGATCATACCAGTCATCATTGTCTTTACGCTTGACGAATGGCACA
>JAEEGJ010010442.1_pt1 | contig 24155 bp, 11 predicted proteins | sample 8958761 | NCBI WGS metagenome assembly JAEEGJ01 (sample SAMN16246546, study PRJNA631951) | gut metagenome | biome: gut microbiome; feature: rumen; material: RS-attached | host: Bos | place: Iran: Karaj | collected 2018-10 | reverse complement strand
CTCGTGTGGCTTTGGAGAATGCTGCCAGCATAGCAGGTATGTTCCTCACCACTGAGTGTCTGATTGTTGACAAACCTGAGAAGGAGCCTGCTATGCCGATGGGTGGTGCCCCAGGCATGGGCGGTATGATGTAATCATCTGAGTGCTTATTGAACTTGGCGGAATAATATAATTTTGCTAAGTTAGCATAACAAATTAGGGGATGGATGACCAAATCCATCCCCTAATTTTGATATTTTTGTGCGAACACAACTATTTTATTTGAGAATAACTTGCATATTTCTTCATTTTGCCGTACCTTTGCACCGTGAGGAAGGTGTAAAATCCTTTGCTCGCAAGAAAGTGTTAGACACTCTTAAGTGAAAGATATTTTTTTGATTTGTTTTAGTAGATTAGTTTTTAAGTAGTTTGTTTTTTGAAGCCGGCTGTCGGGAGACAGCCGGCTTTTTGTGTATAATAACAACAACTTTAATAACAATAACAACTCTTTTCTCATTTTTTTGTTGTATCTTTGCAGCAAACTTACCGAGATAAAGAAAGCAAAAATGAAATTGGCTGAACACAAAGACACAAAGTCACAAAGTCTACGGGGAGGCGAGTCCTGCTCGGGAATATGTTTTTCTCTGTGGCAATTCTTTGTGTCTTTGTGCCTTTGTGTTCCATTGGGTATTTATGCTCAGAGCCAGAAGATAGGCGATTTTATTGAGTCGACTTCCTATAACCTCGACAAGATAGGAGTAGAGCGACATCAACAGTATTGGCCTTTGGATGACGGCTTCGTTTGTGAAAACGGAACGAACCGCTTTACACGTGCACTTTATGGTGGTTGGACAGACTACCGTATAGAGACCTCCGATCGCCCAGTTTTCGCTATTGTGAAGAAGAACTACCACCGTCATTTGCGCTTTTTGGTGAATGGCGTACCCTTGGATTCTACGGATTATTGTCGTGCCAATTATGTCAACGGAATGCGTGTCTACAGTCTGCGCGACCGTCGATGGGGCAACCATGCTGAGTTGGCATTACAAGTGGTGGCGTTGCCTGACCGTGAGGGGGCTGTATGGCTGTTCGATGACCGTCAGTTTGTCAAGCACTTTGGATCGGATAATGGGTTCTCGCCTGCGATCTTCCGTGCAGAATTGTGTGCCATTGCCAATCCAAAACTGCATCGTAATGGAGACATCGGTGCAGATAAGCCAGGTGTCTTCGAAGCTTCCCCTAAGCGCGAAAACCTAGTGACGAGAGAGTGGAAGGGTGGGCACGAGACTTACTTCGTGATAGACTCCATTAATCAGGTGACTGAGGTCACAGAAGAAGAAGGTAGAGCCTTGTTCTTAAAGGCTGTACTTCATAATGGTCAGTTGGCTGCTCGCTTGCAGTTCCAGACACCTGACCCTTATATTAATACCCTTGGCAATGCTTTGGTATTTGCAGCTGATGGCGACTGGGACGGACAAACCTGGTTGCATGGCTGTATCGGTTGGCGTATGCCTTTGGCGGGTTGGCGGGCAGGCTATTTAGGCGATGTGTTGGGTTGGAACGATCGTGCCGTGTCGCATTTCGATGCATATGCTAAGAGTCAGGTGACGAATGTTGAGCCTGTCGTTCCTCATCCATCGCAAGATCCGAAGATGAATTTAGCGCGTGCAGAGAAGAAATGGGGCACACAAATGTATTCGAATGGTTATATTTGCCGTAATCCTGAACGCAACGACCAGATGCATCACTACGACATGAACCTGAATTACATTGATGAGTTGCTCTGGCATTTCCAATATGATGCAGATACAACCTATATGCGTAAGATGTGGCCTGTCATTAAGTTGCATTTGGCATGGGAAAAACGCAACTATGATCCTGATGGTGACCATTTGTATGATGCCTATTGTTGTATCTGGGCTAGTGATGCGCTCTATTATAGTGGTGGAGCGGTGACTCACTCCTCAGCCTATAACTATCGTGGCAACAAACTTGCTGCTCGTATTGCTGCTATCATTGGTGAAGATGCTGAGCCTTATCGCAAGGAGGCAGATGCGATTCTGAAGGCGATGGACGAACGGCTATGGCTTCCGAAGAATGGCGTATGGGCTGAGTATCAGGATGCAATGGGATTGAAACGTACCCATGACCATCCCGCTGTGTGGAGCATCTATACACCTATCGACTGTGGGGCTTGTACCCCTTGTCAAGCTTTTTTTGCTACTCGCTATATCGACGATCATATTCCTCATATTGATGTAGAGAATACGGGTTTGTACACAATCTCAACTAGCGATTGGTTACCTTATTCATGGAGTATTAATAATGTGGCAGCTGCCGAGGTGATGCATACGGCTTTAGCCTATTTCGAGGCTGGACGTTCTGAGGAGGCTTATCGTCTGATGAAGGCAAATATTCTTGACCAGATGTATTACGGTGCTTCGCCTGGGAATTTTGGACAGATAAGCTATTACGATGCTGCTCGAGGTGAGTGCTATCGCGACTTTGGCGATTGTATTGGCATTTCATCGCGTACTCTGCTACAAGGACTCTTTGGAATTATCCCTCAGGCTTTGGACGGGAAGTGCATCGTTCGCCCAGGATTCCCGATGGAGTGGGATAGTGCCAGTGTGAAGACGCCGTATCTAGCATATAAGTTTACGCGAAAGAATGATGTTTGTCGCTACGAAATCACCCAGAACTTCCGACAGCCGTTGAAGATTGTGTTCCGCCAGAATCTTGGTAATGGGCAATATCGTGATATAGAGGGTACTGCAGAGGCGCATCAGGTGATTGAGGTATCACAGAGGGACGGTTCTTTTGTGACATTACCGATGTCACAGATGTCACAAAAGAACCGTCCCTCTGTGATACTGGGCCTTGAGGAGCCTGACGTGACGAATGCGTTTAGGATGGAGAAGATTGAGCGTTTTTTTAATGCGGAGGTCGATGATATTTATAAGAATAAGTATCTGAGTCCGCGACCGCTGACGACCACTTTGCAGATTCCCACCCAAGGCATCGGTGAATGGTGTCACCCACAGTTGACTGCTGAGATCAATGATTCAGTGTTCCGTACGCTTATTAAGAATGGTGTCTTCGATGTGGCGGGTGTACCTTTTAGAACACCTGCAGAGGGATGGAATGTTATCTATACTAGTCTTTGGGACAATTATCCTGACACAGTTGTCATTCCTCTGAAGGGAAAGGCAGATAGTGCTTATCTATTGATGGCAGGAAGTACGAATCATATGCAGAGTCGGATTGATAATGGACTAGTCATCGTCACCTATCAGGATGGTTCAAAAGATACGCTTGCCCTGAGGAACCCAGATAACTGGTGCCCGATAGAGCAGGACTACTATGTGGATGGCAAGGCCTTCCAGACTGCGGACTCCAGACCGTATCGCGTGTGTCTGGGAACAGGTGATGTGAGTCGTGACTTGGGAAAAAGTTTGGGAATTCAAGGTGTCTATGGTCGTGAGATTCCTGGTGGTGCAGCCCAGATGCTTCGGATGCGTCTGAATTCGCAAAAAAAACTCAAAAGCCTCACTGTCCGAACACTTTCGAATGATGTCGTTATTGGCCTCATGGCCCTTACTTTACAATAAGGATATGCAGAAACTCATAGAATTATACAAACAGTGGAAAGGTGCTGAGCTCGGCATTGTTGCTTGGCAAAGCCAAGAACCTGCTAATATTCAGCAGATTCCTGGCGGTGGTAGTAATCGTACATACTTCCGTATGACTGACCATGAAGGAAAGTCTGTGATTGGTGTGATTGGAACCAGCCGTGATGAAGACCATGCCTTTATCTATTTGACGGAGCATTTTAATCGTCGTAAGTTGCCGGTTCCTAAGATCCTGGCTGCCAGCGATGATCAGTTACGCTATCTCCAAACCGATCTGGGTAGTCTGTCGCTTTTTGATGCTATCCGTGGTGGTCGGGAAGCTGGAGGCAGATATACCCTGAAAGAGCAGGAACTCTTGAGACGTACCATTCGCGAGTTGCCCAACATTCAGATTCGTGGTGCCATAGGATTGGATTTCTCCAATTGTTATCCTCAGGCTGAATTTGATGTCGATAGTGTGCTATTCGATTTGAACTATTTTAAGTATTGTTTCCTGAAAGCCACGGAAATCGATTTTCATGAACTGAAGCTTGAAGCCGATTTCCGACTGTTTGCAAAGGATCTGACGATTGATGAAGGAGTCAGGAGTCAAGAGTCAGGAGAAAGTTTCCTGTATCGTGATTTCCAGGCCCGTAATGTCATGTTGGATCACGACGGGAATCCTTTCTTTATTGATTACCAAGGTGGTCGGAAAGGACCTTACTATTACGACCTAGCCTCTTTTCTGTGGCAGGCTTCGGCACGCTATCCACATAAACTCCGTCGGGAATTAGTTTATGAATATTATAACTCGCTGAAACAGTACACCGAGGTGCCGCCAGTACGACATTTTGTCAATCGTCTGTCGCTCTTTGTGCTCTTCCGTACGTTACAGGTGTTGGGCGCATATGGTTTCAGAGGCTATTTTGAGCAGAAAAAGCATTTTATCGAAAGCATTCCACCGGCTATCCAGAATCTGCGTGAGTTACTGGCTTCTTCAACCGTATTCCATTATCCTTATCTGATGGACATCCTGCGCCAGTTGACCGAACTACCGCAATATCAGCAGATTGAAACGACTGCCAGCAGAGCCGACGGTTATAAGATTACCGATTTAAATCCTTATAAGGCTCATCCGCAAGATGGTCCTGCTACTTTTTCGAAATACGACGCTCAAGGACCATTGGTGGTGAAAGTGTTCAGTTTCTCCTATCGGAAGGGTATTCCTGAGGATGAGTCGGGCAATGGGGGAGGGTATGTGTTTGATTGTCGAAGTACCCATAACCCTGGCCGTTATGAGCCTTATAAGCAACTAACAGGACTTGACGAGCCAGTGATTCGATTCTTGGAGGACGATGGTGAGATACTTACGTTCTTGGATAGTGTTTACAAATTGGCTGATGCGCATGTGCGTCGTTATATCCAACGTGGCTTTACGTCGCTGATGTTCTCGTTTGGCTGTACGGGCGGTCAGCACCGTAGTGTCTATTCTGCCCAACATCTGGCAGAACATATTCATGAGAAGTTTGGCATAGAGGTACGTATCTGTCATCGCGAGCAGGGTATTACCCAAATCATTCAGGCCAACTCATAAAAAAAGCCCTCGATAATTTCGAGGGCTTTTTTATTGCCGGTTTTCAGAAACCGATCTGACCATTCCATTTCAGATACCAGTTCTTCCGATCCATCAGACGACTCTTGAGTCCTCCATCAACGTCGTTCTTACCACGACGGGCAGCAACCTTCTCTGCCAAGAATGCTTCAGGATTCTGCTGGCGGAAAGCAAAGCGCATGATATCGTAGAAGCGGGTGCCTTCGAAAGCCAACTCCAGACCATTCTCATTCAGTAGCAGACTGTCGACGAAAGCCTGTTGCTTCTGGATCAATTCTGGCGTGTCTTTCTCAAGAATCAAACCTTCTAAAGGATCCTCGAGATTACCTTCTTCTGCCTCAGGCTTCTGAGCCTCTGGTAAACGATAATACTCATTGTATGGCGTCCAACCGGAACCATGGCTATGGATACCCATGGTGTTATATACACCGGTAGAGCTACCTGACGTAGAAGTAATATATTGGGCTGTTACGATACCATAACGTGTTTCGGGGAAGTCGAGTTGGCTGATCCACAGAGAGTCGCTCTGAGAATAATAAGGATAGACATCATCCCGATAGACCTCGTTATTAAGACCCGTTGACAGGATGCTGAAGGCTGCACGGGGGTAGCCGGCTCCGTTGAGGGCTTCTGCCAGGCGCAGATAGAGCATCGAACGACGGTAGATGTGGATATTCTGGAACGACTGTTTGTCGATGTAGGATACATCGAAACGCTCACCCGTCAGCGTGTTGGTGCCATAGCCATAGCTATAACTATTATAGAGACGCAAATCACCAGCTCTATGTTCAGTCAGGTCTTGGGGTGCATACGAGAAACTAGTTCCATTGGTCTCCAAACAGCAGTTAACCTGACTTTCAGACAATTCGAACATGGCATTTGAAGGCACGATACTCACATGATAGTCGTTGTCTTCACGTGAATAAAACAGGTTGCGCAGTTCACTATAGTTACCTTCTGAGCGGATAGAGTCACCAGCAATGATGGTGATGATTTCCGAATTCTGTGAATAGTAATCATCATCAGAATACCAGGGTTGAGTGTTTGTACCAGTGTAAGAGCTTCCAGGCGTTCTTCCTGGGGTCCACATTATATAAGACATACCAATGGGGTAGGACGAGTTGTCACCATTACGCTGCGAGATGTACTTGTAGTAACGCATGGCTGCTTCACGGTAAGTGTTCTTATCGCCTGTGATACTGGCGAGCCAGAGGTTCAGGTCACCCAAGACAATGTTCATCGGGAAGAAGAGCAGTCTGGATGCACCGTCACGGAGACTTCTGATGTTACCGTAACCAGGGTACTCGTCTGCCCAGCGGTCTGTCAACGGCATCAGGTCGTTGATGAAATACCTGCAGACTTCCTGAAGGTCGTATCTCGGGTAGTCTTTCTCTGCCTCTAACTTGGTAATAATGGGCTCCGTAACAAAGGGAACAGAACCATAGTTCAATACCAGCTGGAGGTAGGTCCAGGCACGGATTGCTTTCACGGCAGCATACTCCTTCATGAAGATGTAGTCATTACGGTTGTTCTTCAGAGCCGTATCAGCATGGGCTATGAAGTAGTTACAGTTGTTGATGACGGCATAGTAATCAATGGGCTTATTGTAGCGGTTGTCATCACTCATGTTAAAGAGGAACATGTCGCGAAGATCACTATTGGCGTCTGTCGTGAGGTCGACCAGGTCGCCGCGCACCTCTCCGAGAAGGATGGTGCGGTCGCCGATGGCCTGCAGCTTGTTGAGAATGCCGATAACACTATAGATAGAGTCGGTGGCATTGTTCAGGTGGTCTTGGTCTGTGAAGACGACGTGCTCAGACTCCTGATTGAAGAAGTCGGAACAAGATGTCATACCACCGATCGCAAGTACTGCGAAAATGAATTTATATATCTTAGTCATCATAATTCTTTATTCTTAATGATTCATGCAAAATTACAACTTAATCTTGATGCCAGCTACAATCGAACGGCTCTGGCTGAGCTGTCCGACGTCGATACCTTGTCCGATGACATTCGAGGTCATGGTAAACTCGGGATCACTGCCGAGATACTTGGTCAGTGTGAACAGGTTGTTAGCCTGAACCCAGAACTGGAATCCTTGGATGTACTCATTGTTCATCGGCAGATCATAGCTCAAGGTAACGGCTTTCAGACGCAGATAGCTGCCGTCCTCAATCCAGCGGTTGCTGAAGCGGGAGTTACCCATCGGATCCTGGAAGGAAAGTTGTGGGATATCGGTCTGCTGACCTTCTACCTGCCAACGGCGCAAGAGGGCTGTTGTCTGGTTCATGAAACGCGAACCGCTCTCCAGCTGGGCACGCTGGTAGTTGTAGACATCATTGCCATAAGAGTAATTAAAGCGCAGATCCAACTTCAGACGCTTATAAGATAAGGTCGTAAAGATATTACCGTAGATATCGGGATTTGGATTACCAATAAACTCGCGGTCAGCCTCAGTAATTTGATGGTCTCCGTTGAGGTCGGCAAAATGAATGTCACCAGCCTTGTAGAAGTTCTTGTCGATACCGTTCTCACCGAGAACATAGAGACCTGCGGCCTCAGCCTCAGCTGTTGTGGCGAAGACACCGAGTGAACGGTAGCCATAGAATTGGTTGGCGGCCTGTCCTACTTGTGTACGGATGGTGGCACCATAGATATCGGTGTCAACGTAGTTACGGCCTTCTGCCAGACGTGTAATCTCGTTCTTGTAGTGACCAATGCTGGCTCCTACCTCCCACTGGAAGTCTTTCAGGGCGATAGCTTTCACGGCAGCACTGGCATCGAAACCGTTGTTCTTCAGTTCACCGTCGTTGGTCCAGTTCTCATTCAGACCGCTGAGGAATCCTAATGACTGGCGGGTCAGCAGGTTGTCGGTCTTCGAGGTGAAGAAGTTGAAACTCAGGTTCAAGCGATTGTTGAAGAGATTGGTCTCCAACCCGACGTTGAAACGACGGGTGGTCTCCCACTGGATCTTTGTATTACCGATGCTGGCGAAGCTCAGTCCGGCAATCGTCTCCAGGAATTGAGAAGCACTAAAATAACTGCGGGCTGCATAGTAGTCGATATCATCGTTACCGCTGACATCATAACCGGCTGTCAGGCGCAGATAGTTGATGGGTTTGATCTTAGCCATCCAAGGCTCGTTGCTGATTACCCATGAAGCCTGTACGCCAGGGAAGACACCCCAGGCAGCATCGAAGGCGCGGATGTCGCCACCATCACGTCCGAAACGTGAAGAACCTTCTACCGTCAGGTTAGCCTGAAGGAAGTAACGACCCAGATAGTTGTATTCTGCCTGTGCATACCAAGCCAGAGAATTCCAGTTGTCGCTGGAACCGAAGTCGTTGGTATTGGCCAACTCCTTCTTCAGGAATGGCTGCTTGTCGTTACCGGTATTGTAACCGAGCAGGGAGTTCATGGAGTAGCTCTCCCAGTTGATACGAGCACCACCGAAGAGATGGATGAAGTGAGCGTTGTAGCGATTGCTCCAGTCCAGACGGGTGTCACTCAATACAGAGTTCTGCTTCGAAGCCAGCGAACGTACTTCGTTGTCGCGATAGTCACCGATACTGCTCACATAATAGCTGGGCGTTCCGTTTACAGGAATATAGAAAACCTCATTCGTGTTCACCAGGTTATAGCTGAAGTGCTCCGAGATGGTGAGGTTACGGGTGAGACGGAACTTCGGGGTGACCGTCAGGTTAAGCATAGAGTTCTCAAGGCGGTTCTTGTTCTCTGCCTCACTATATTCGTTGATGGCTGCAGGGTTACCCAACTTCCAGTTATAGTTCTTGTAGTTGGCCAAAGCCTCCGTCAGATAAGACTCTTCGTCGATATCGTAGTGAGAATCTGATAGACGTCCCATACCATAGCTATAAGGACTCATGAACGGGCTCTTGGCATAGGACAGGAAACCGGGAGCAGTAGGTGTACCCTCGTTATAGCTGGCTGGGGCACCATCGTTACGAATGTCACGGGTAATGTTGCCAAACGAAGCGTCAAAACGGACTGAAAAACGCTCGCTCAGATTGATATCCGTATTAAAGCGGATGTTCAGGCGACCCATGTCATTGTACTTCAGCGTGCTCTGCTGATTGACATAGCCTACAGAGAGACTGTAGTTGGCTACAGCGTCACCACCTTCCACATTGATACCATAGTTTTGGGTCATGGCTGTGTGGTACACAAGATCCTTCCAGTCGGTATTCTGGTGGTACTGGGTGTAATAATAGTAGTCGGGATCCTCTTTTAGGAACTTGAACGTGCGGTTGCGCGTGTTGGTAGTCTTCAACAACTCAGAGGTGTAGCTGCGATACTGTTCTGCATCCATCACAGAGAGGAACTTCGGCTCGAAAACCACACCTGCAGAGGCGTTGGCTGTGATTCGGGTTGCCATCGACTTGCTGCGGTGCGTTTGGATGATTATCACACCGTTGGCGCCTTTGGCACCGTAAAGGGCAGTTCCATTACGCATCACGGTCACTTTCTCAATATCAGCAGGATTAATCGTCGACAGGATATCGTTGAAGAATCCTTCGTGCAGCATGGTACGGCCATACTGCTGGTCGATGATCACATCGTCGACAACCACCAATGGTTGAGCGTTCACATTGAGTGAGTTAAGACCTTGCATGAACATCACATTGCCGACACCTGGGGTGCCATTACGTGAAATGGTGTAGACTTGCGCGCCCAAATGCTTTTGTACCTCGTCCTTGATATTCACCGAATTGGTATAGGCAAAATCGTTAGTCGAATAGTCACTGCGCACATTGATGGTCTTCTCGTATTCTTTTGAGAAGGTCTGGGGATAGAGCTTCACCACCTGTTGTTGTTCAGTTGCCTGCAGACCTAGTCGTACGGGATTAAAATCGGGCATGTTAACATACACCGAGGTGGTAAATGTAGGCACTTTCAATTTAAAGGTACCGTCTTCTTCAGTCAGGGTGCTGTAGCCGTCCACATCGTCAGCGCTGACAATGGTACCGGCAATGGGCTGTCCCGTGGTGGCGTTCACGACACGACCGCTAATCACTCGGGTGGGGTACTGCTTCTGCTTTGGTGTCAGTTTGCGGGCAATGGTTTCGATGAGGTCTTCTTCCTCGATATCATCGTCCTGGGCCACAACACTTAAAGGAAAGGCCATCAGCAGTGTAAGTCCAAATAAAATATATTTCTTCATAACCTTACAGTTCTTAATTCATAACTTATTATTAGTTCTTCAGCCATTGGAAGATATCACCGTCACCATGGGGCGCAATTTCGAAGCGCTCCTCATTGACATTCGAAATGCCGTGCGGTACCAGCATGATGCAGTCGATTCGCATGGTACGATCGAATTTCTTCTGGCGCAATTCCGAACTTGATACCTTGGTCTCAAGGGTTAATGTAATCTGCGGTTCAGACTCAGTCAGACCCCACGTAGCTGTCGGGAACGTAAATCCTTCTTTAGGATCAGATATCAGAAGATAGTCCACAACATCGGGATTGTTAGAAATGCTCGACTGAAGGACTTCTGTCTGTGTTACACCATCCTGGTCGTGGAAATTGATAGAACACTTCATCTTGACGGGGATGCGCTCAGCTTCAGTCGCATTACTATCATTAGCAAAGGCAGGAGCCGTCACAACATAGATGTCGTAAGGAATGTTGGAAAGCACATTGCGGATGTTGAATGTCACGGTATGATTGACCGTAGTCTTCTGCTGTTGGAATTCCACAAAAGCATTGTTCCATACTTTTCCGTTGAAACGGTTGTCGCTCATCACTCTGCGGATGACATTCTTAACGGTAGGCTCCATGTCGTGGGTGATGCTATTCTCTGACTTACTCACTTCCTTGACAGAATTACTCTCCTCAGCCTCCACAATAATCCACTGGTAGAAGGTATTCAGTTTGTTGATCTTCCAGTCGTTGGTCTTCTTCACCAATCCGTTGGAACAGACAACGTCGTCAGTATCTGAGAAAATACCAGTGGCAGAGTAGGGCTTCTGGGTATTTTCGGCCGACTTGCCGCCAAACTGGTAGTAATGAAGGTTCTTGTTGCCCCAATAGGAATCACGGTACGTGTATCTCTCAGCGGCACTGGTCGACAAGGCAGAATCCGTCAAATGGGTATCGGGGTTCAGCGTACGGCTAAAGGTCGTACCATTGACTATGGCCAGACGCGGCAGCGTGTAAGCCATAGAGTCACGGAAAGGCACGTTGTTGTCATAGTTAAAGTAGGGCTCATACTCTTCAATCAGTTTCTTCCACTCCTGATTGGTGGGGACGACCATCCAGTAGGTACTGTCTTCTTCGTTCGTATAGGCCCAAAGGTAATCCCAGAGGTCATTCTGCTGGACAAATACTGAGTCGAGATAAACGGTCTTACCATTTTCCAGACCACCGGCAACGCTTCGTTCTGGCACAAACTCCTTGCGATAGAAGCGGTCGTTATAGAAGAAACTGGCGATGCTGTCGAGATCGGCATCTTTGCGCAGGTATTCAAACACTGTCGGGAAATACTGTGCCTTCCCCTGAATTGTGAACAGAACACCATTGCTGTAATGCTGATTGTTTGTCAGAATCTGATTGTTACCGAATGCGTTGGCTGTCAGCATTGTCTTTTTGCCGTTCATGAGCACTAACGAATCATTGCTCGTAGGTGCAATAGAGTGGGTATACATCGCGATGTGGTTCTGTATAAACTCCTTGATGACGGTATTGTCATCCTCTATCACCTTACCTTTCTCTGCATTATAGCCGGCGATGAGTTCATCGGCCTCCTGGGCAGAGAATTGGTCGTTGGTGGGCGCAAAGACTGTAAATACCTGACTGCTGTTTAAGGCTTTGTCATAGCCGCAGGCCTGTACAACCTTCGCAAAGTTACTCAGGTTGCCGTCTTGTGTGATGGCCTGCCAGAGTGTGGCGTCGATAGTGCCTTCACCCTTCTTGTCATAGTGGTCATCCCAGGTGTCGGAACAGGCCATGAAGGTGAGGGCTACGAGTGCGAGCCCTATCACCTTATTATATATTTTAAAAGTAATCATATTATTTATTCTTTTTCTTACTTCTTACTTCATACTTCTCACTTCTTAGAGGTCGTCCTCCATTTCGCCGTCACCGTCGGAGCCGAAGACACTCTTCGGTACTAGCTCCAGGAAGTCGAGTGCGAACTCGTTGTTGTTACCTTGCTTACCGTCGGAAGCCACACGGATTCTCATGTAGTGGTCCTTATTACAGTCAAGGTATGTCTGGCTGATGATTTTACGGATACCGATATCATACACGATGTTCCAACCTCTGTTTCCTGATCCACCGTTGTTACAGTACATGGAACGCGGATGGGGATAGGCGCCGAGGTTCTTCAAAGCCTTGTAATACTCTGCTTTCTCTTCAACCGACTGACCATCGTAATTATCAATGTCATCAATGAAGTCATCACCGATATAGTAAGGATCATTAATTCTCTTCGTCATGTCCAAAGGAATACCTTGTGGGACACCGTCCACATAAATCTGGGCGACGCCACGGGAATCCTGAGCAGTAAAGCCCAGACGAACCTGCCATTCACCATCGAACGGTACGGGCGGCAGACGGAAGGTGAAGTCATAGTTGCCTAAGAGGTTGAACTCATCCCACATGTAGATGTCGAACATCGAACCAGGTCTTCTCCAAACGAACGTACAGTTGGTGAATGATACACCGTCGAGATAACCCTTCGGGAACAACCAGTTCTGACCGTCTTTCTCTTCATTACTATTTTCGTTCCAGGGGTTTCCTAATATACGGAGACCGTTGGTAATAAATTCGGGGAAGACCGTGTTGAAGTCCATACGAATACGCAGGTTCTGTACTTTGTCCTGTACATCCTGGCTGAAGGCGACGATGTCGTCTACATAGAAGTAGTGGCCGTTGATACCATCGTGCTTATATTCATCATCAATAGGTTCAATGCGCTGACCCAGAATGTTGAACTTGGCGTCATAACGGCGGTTGATATAACGTTGGTTCCTCTTGCAGCCTGCCAGGTATTTGCTGATGGTGATCTTCTCCACCTTGATCATTCTGTGAGGCAGGAGTGTATAATGCCAATCGCAAGGATTGACACGTGTCTCATCGATACCGATGGCACCTTCAAAGTTAGCCTTGTTTGTGATTTCCTGTGGTGTCAAGTCATCGGCACCGGCAGCAATCTTGTTCAGGATGTGATACTGTACGAAGCGGCGCAGGGGATTGACACTGTCTGTCAGGTTCTCAAAGCTGTGACCGGGTGCATTCACGTCTTGTGGATAGACGGGGTCGTAGAGGGTGCAGGCCAACTCATAGAGCGCATGAAGATCGCCCTTCTTGATGTTGTATTTCGCCTCTAACAAAGAGTCGGGCTCAATGAAGAATGTGTAACCATACCGTTTGGTAGCAGGTGCCTCATACTTCTTGGCATTGGTCTCATAGTCACCAGAGGTTCCGTAATATGGATCGTAATCCTTTACATTATAATTCTCGTCTTCAACCAGCAAAACATCATTGATGACACCCGTCGCCATCAGCGCATTGTAGAAGGTGCTGATCTTGGGATTCTCGCGCATCAGGTCAGTGATGTAACTGTTTGATTTCTCAATCACCATGTCGATGGGCTGCACGATACCGTTCTCCACTGAGTCGTCCTTTTGATCGAATTTGATCTTGGCCAGATTCTCAAGCACGATGACGGCATTGCTGTCGTTGTCGAAACCTGGTTCTGTTGCCAGATAACGGTTCAGCATGTTTACGGTCGGCAGTTTGTGTCCGATCATGTCATAGGTTGTGTACATGTAGGACACCAGATGGGTACGGGCAATGGTATCACAATCGGCATCGCTCAACTGTGAGACACTGTTCAAGCCACGACCCTTCAAGAAGGCATCAACAGCATCATTGGATGGTGCGAAGCAAGTGTAGTGACCGTATGTGGCAAGAAGATCCATCATATTGGCTCTCTGCACAATTTCCGTGAATTCACTATACTCTGGACGATTCTTTAACCAGTCGCTCATCATCTCACCCGTGAAGGTGTAGAAGTACTCGCTGTCAGGCTCATCAGAGCAACTGCTCAGCATCAGTATATTGAGGGGGGTCAGCATGGCTATCAGCAGCCCTCCCAGAAATCCTTTGAATATATTGTTTCGTCTCATAATTCTTAACTTCTTAACTTCCTAACTACTTGACTACTTTTTTGTTGTCTTTTCGTAACTTTGATCTTCACCACTGCCGAAGGCCGGGTTCTGTACAAGATTCAAGTTGACTTTCATCTCATCGAGATTATAGGGCCAATAGATAGCGTCCATCTTTGCCAGATGGTTGCTGATCAATCCTGCACCAGTCGTGGCTTTCTGCAAGGCGGCAGCAGCCAAGGTCTGGGTGTTGCCTGTACGCTGTGAGATGCGGACGAGGTCGAACCATCGCTTGCCCTCGAACATCAGTTCGCGCTGGCGCTCCTGATAAACCAGATTCTCCATATCACCTTTACTGCTATAATTGCCTCTCACGAGTGTGTCTGTGAGCTGTGTCTGGCAGATAGAGCGTTTGTTAATGGCATTGACCAGTGTAAAGGCTCTGTCGAGAAGACTCTTGTTATACTCGCTGGCATCTGCATCAGATCCATCACGCATCATTTGCGTCAGTGCTTCAGCCTTGAGGAGCATGATGTCGCTCAGGCGATAAATCACCCAGTTGGACCCATTCTGGTTCTGTGGGTATTTGGAACCGTAGCTGGCTTCTGGTGTGGTACCGGCAGCATAGATGTCGAGCGAACTCGTCGTGTATTTGTTAATCGACTTGTTGCTATTGCCGCTGCCGCTGCCAGTGTATCGGCAGTTGGCATAGATACGGGCGTCAAACATCTTGTTCTTATCGGCATAGACTTTGCGGTCTGATCCACTTGCTTCAATCTGAGAATAGATGTAGTCAGAGGGCGCAACCAGACCGGTTGTCGATTGTGAATTACCATAGAAATCATTGACAGCACCGTTGGCAGGCATACCTGATCCTTGTGGGTCATCGTTGAAGACCAGCTGGAAGATAATTTCCTGGTTGACCTCATCAATATTATTGCGGTCACTGCCGAACAGTGTAGTATAGGCATCACCGAAATAGTTTGACGAGGTGGAGTTGCTAGCCAGAGGGAAGCCATTGAAACGCTCTTCTACAGCATCTTGGCTCTGAAGAGAAGACGATGTTGTACGCTTTTTGCGGTTCTCCTCATAGATGGCCTTCTTCGACTCAATGACAAGGTCAGCATAGCGGACGCAGTTCTGATAGTCTTTCTTCCAGAGATAAAGCTCGCAGAGCAGGGCATGGATGGCATCTTGTGTGATGCGGCCAGTCTGATACATCTCCTTGGTGACAGGATAACGCTTCACGGCATTGTTCTTGACGCTCTCCAAATCGTAGATCAGCGAATCCAAGACATCGTTGAACTTTGTTGCGGGCAGATCCAGTGTCTGGTCATCATCGATGTAGGCCTCTCTTGAGAAAGGTACATCGCGGAAGGCACGGATCAGATAAAAATAGCAGAGGCTGCGGAGGCCCACCATCTCAGCGATATTGGCCTGCAACTCACTCTCCGTATAGGCGGGGTCGATAGCAGCCACACCAGGGGCATATTTGATAAGCGTGTTACAACGGTTGATGACAGAATAGAAACTCTCCCAATTGGTGTAACTGTTCTTGGCATCGATGTTCTCCTTGAGGATCTTCTCGAGGTTGCCATCCTGCTGAACATTACTGCCAGGACCGATGTTGTCGCTGCGGAACTCACCCCAGACCATCATACGTTTGATAACGTTTCCTTCCTGAATGCCTGCGTAGCAGCCGGTAAGAATGGCATCCACATCGGCCTTCTCATTCCAGAAATCCTCTAGAATGATCTCATTCTGAGGTTTGATCTCCAGGAAGTCCGAGCATCCGGTAATGCCCATCAGACCCATGAGACCCATGAACCCCATTAAACCTTTTTTATATATCTTGGTATTCATAACTTTTAATTCTTAACTTTTAATTAAAATTCTACAGTGATACCTAAAGTGTAAGAACGGGAACGCGGTGTCTGGTTGCCGTCGGTAGCGGGTGCATAGCCGCCGCTCGAGATATCCGGGTCTACACCAGAGTACTTAGTCCAGACGAAGGGGTTGTTGGCGCTGACATACAGGCTGATGCGGTTCACGCCAAGAGCCTGAGCGTATTTCCTACGGATGTTGTAGTTCAGCTGTGCATAACCCATACGCAGATAAGAACCATCTTCAACAAAGCGGTCGCTGATCAGCGTGTTGTAGTTCGAGTTGTTGCCGTACATGGCACGTGGAATAGAAGTAACGTCACCTTCCTTACGCCAGCGGTAGTTCACAGCCTGGCTTTGGTTGTCGTTACCAATCATGGCCTCAGCGTTCAGACGGGCCTGGTTGATAATCTTGTTACCGAAACGATAAGTGAACTGGGTGCTCAGACGCCAGTCACCGTAGGTGATGTTGAATCCGAAACCACCAGTCAACTTAGGCAGTGAAGAACCGAGGTAGACAATATCGAGGGCATTGATCTGGCCATCGTTGTTGACATCCTCGTAGATGGCATCACCACCATTAAAGCGGTAGTTACGACCTGTGGCGTCGTTGGTGTAGTTGAACATCATGCGAACTGGGTCGCCCTTACCATCGACGATGACTTCACCCTTGTCATTCATGGCTACAGGGGCTGTCTTGCCCTCGGCCAGGAACTGCGCACGCTGCTCGGGCGTCATGTTCTTGAAGGTCGAATAATTATGTGTGTACACACCCTTGTAGCGGAAACCGTAGATAGCACCTAACGGGTTATGCAACTGGACGCGCTGCAAGGTCTTGTTGTTTTCGAAAGTATAGCTCGTGTTCAGATTGTCCAACAAGTTCTCGTCGAGTTCCAACAGTTCATTGCGGTTGTTACCGAAGTTGGCGTTCATATCCACCCAGAACTTCTTACCAATGGTGATAATACGGTTGGTATTGATGTGGAACTCCCAACCGGTATTACGCATCTTACCGTTGTTACTGTAGGGGAGGGATGAGAAACCTGCGTTCGACGGGATGCGGAAATTAGACATCAGCATGTCCGTTGTGGTCTGAGAGTAACCCTCGATGGTCAAAGTCAGGCGGTCATTGAAGAAACCTAAGTCGATACCACCGTTCCAGCTCTCGTGGATTTCCCACTTCATGTCGGTCAGACGGATGTTGTTCGGCTTCATGGCTTGCATATCGAGATAGCGGTTGGTAGAACCGTATTTCGAAGTATAGAGGTAATCCTGGCCAGGCTGCTGACCGGTACGGCCCCAGCTGGGACGGATAGCAAACATCGACAACCATTTCTTAGTGGGTTCCATCCAAGGCTCATCGCTGATAATCCACTTCAGAGAGAGTGAGGGGAAGAAACCCCAGCGGTTGTTCGGACCGAACTTTGTGGTACCGTCGGCACGCAGCGAACCGTCGATGATGTAGCGTCCCTTGTAAGCATAGTGGGCAGATACCGTGTAATACATAGAGCGGTTCTGACTATAGTTAGAACTCAGGTTGGTGATACGACCGCCGCCCTGTGTGGTCTCGATGTCTGACGGGGCACCCGACTTGTCTAACGACTGGCTGGTAGAAGAACCGCTGTTCAATTCGAAGCGGGCCAATGCCATGAAGGAGTGGTCCTTGTTCTTGAAGGCAGGAATCAGCGTCAGCGTCTGCATGGTCTTAAACGATACGCTCTTTGAAGAATTATCATTGGTGGTGTTGACACCCTGTTCCCATGATACGGTCTTCAGTTCCTGGGGATAGTATTTATTCGTATAGCGGTTGGCGATGTTCATATAGACCGTACCTTTCCAGTTCAACTGCCAGGAGTCTGGATCCATGCCGAGTAACTGGTACTGGATAATCAACTCAGGCGTCATGTCGTAGCTGGTCGTCTTGTTCTTTGCCAGGTGGGCACTTGCCACGGGGTTCACCATATCCTTCTGGTTCCGGTTGAACTCTTGGCTGGCACTCTGCAGCATCGTATAATACTTGTCTGTATCCTCACCGGTTATAGGATCCTGCTCGTAGATACTCATATTCGGCATCTTACGGCGGGCAATATCCAACAAACCGTCAGAGTTCTGGTCATTTCTCGTGTAGGTCAGTGCGAAGTTAGTGCTGACGCGAATACGCTCAGACACATTGTAGTCAAGAGCCACACGGGTAGAGAAACGCTGCAGTTTCTGCTCAATCATCGTACCGGTCTCATGGTCGTAACCGGCACCGATACGGAAGAGGGCCTTCTCACCACCACCGCTTATGGTGACGTAGTGGTTCTGGCGGAGACCCCACTGGGTAACGGCGTCACGCCAGTCGGTATTGTTGTTGTACTGCTCGTATTCAGAGAACGATGGGTCGTAGTTCAATTCCGGGATATTGGCAGCGGCGTCGCTCTGCTCTGGATTGAAGTAGCTCTCCTTCAGCAACATCGTGTAGTCGTCACCATTCAGCAGGTCATAACCCTTCGGTTGGTAGGTTCCTGTCAGTTTCAGTGAGTACTGCAGTCTGGGTTTACCGCGGGCACCGCGCTTGGTGGTGAGCTCGATGACACCGTTACCACCCTGTGAACCGTAGATGGCCGTAGCAGCAGCATCCTTCAGCACGCGGATATCGGAGATGTCCTCAGGGTTGATATTCAACAGCTCGGCGAATCGCTCGTTGTTGGCTGTGTTCATATCAAAAGAAGAGAGGTCTACTGAACGAACGTTACCGTCGACCACGATCAGTGGGTTGGAATCCGTCAGGGTTGATAGGGTCGAAGCACCACGCAGACGCATGGTAGAACCGGAACCCAGGTCACCAGAGTTACTGATGATATCCAAACCGGCGATACGGCCCTGCAGAGCCTCGTCAACGGTGGTGAAGGCCATACCTTCAACCTCTTTCATCGAGAAGGTCTGGGTAGCGTTAGCCACCTCACGCTGTGGGATAGGCAGACCGTTACCGCCGACACGTCTTTGCGACTTAATCGTTACTTCCTTCAGCTGGGTAGCACTCTGCATAGAGATCTTGAAGGTCGTCTTGTTAATGGCCTGAGTGATGGTCTTCATACCGACATAACTGAAACGGATGCGATCCTTAGGATTTCTCACCCTCATGGTGAAGTTACCGTTCAGGTCGGTAATCGTCGACTCAATGATACGTCCGTTGCCGTCGATCTCACAGACGGTGGCACCCATCAGTGGGCCCATGTCGTCGCTGACGCTTCCGTGAACTGACGTAATAGGAGTCTGGGCATTGACAGCCATTGTCGCCATCAATGCGAATATCATAATGATGGATTTGAGTATTCTCATACCTTATTTCCTCCTTACATTTTTATTAAGTAATTCTTTCCAGGGTTTCATCTCTTCAGTGAGAAGCACACCATCTATCTGATGGATAACGGCATCCGATGCCATATAGCACTGACCGCTGGTCTTGAACCAGTATTCACGGCAGATGCGGTTATAGAGACCGTCGGACTTGACGATGTTACGCTTGTTGCCAAGCACATCCTGTACCCACATCTGGTCACCTTCATTATTGACGATAAGCGGATAGAATCGACCGGTTTCGAGATTACGCTTCATCGTTTCCAAGGTGTTCTCATACTTGTCGTTCTCAGGCGCCATGCCAATCAGGATGGCGTGGTCTTGTACGTGGTAGCGCACGAAGCTGACAATGATATCCTTGATGATAGCCTTGGCCTGTTCGGCAGCATCCTCGGTACCCCAGATAGAGTCGGTCTGAGCCTCATAGTCCTCCCACGTTGGCAGCAGACCCTTGTCGATCAACTCTTGTATAGAATTGTTCGTGGGCGCGTAAATCGTATAATTATAGTTATCTAACAACTTCAGGTTCTTGCTTGACTTCTTCGTCATACCGGCAGTGTAGTTGTTCTTTGTTACAGTGGTTGCGAACAAGTCGGCACCATCGTTATCCATCAAATCCAGGAACTTTGAGAACTCCTCACGTCCATCAAGTGTCAGATACACCGACTGATCCGTTGTCAAAGGCATCTGACCATTGATGACATAGGATTTACCATTATCTTTGGTGTAAATATCCTCTGGATTCACGGCCAGCGGCTTGTTGTTGTGATCGATCTGCCAACCGCCTGCGAAGGCAATGCGACCGCTACCGTCTCTAAACACGCGGATGGGGGTGCCACCTTTGGACTTATAGATTTCATGGCCGTCTTCAATGTCACCGACGATGATCAACTGATCCATCAGACGTCTCAGACAGTCGTCGATGATGTCGCGGCTTGTCTCCTCTCTTCTGGCCACACTCTCATCAATGGTGATGCCGCCATTCTCGTCAACGATACACTTATAGCGGTAAGCTCTGACTTTCTGAGCCTCGCTCGTTCTCGTCGGGTCATACCAGAAAGCCAGCAGGTCGGGATTCTCTATACCATCCTTCTCATTACCATAGGTGAATGGGTCAATGTACCACAGCATAGCATCGTTGCTAGGCAGAATCAGGCTGTACTTCGAATCCATAGAAAGCAGGTAGGGCAGGAAGTTCAACTGGTCGATGGCCCAGTAGATGACGTTCATCACGGTCGGGTGGGCCAGAGCAGGATAGGCGACTGACTGGAATTCTGCTGGGGTGAATACTTTGTTGGTCATGTAGACCACGCCGTTACAACCCATGAAGCAAGAGTCGACATCTGCAATCTTGATACCCATCTCAACCTTGGCATCGTTCAGGATGTAGGGGAACTGTGAAGGAATAGCCTCTGTAAAGACAGACTGCATATTGACCTTGATGAGCTTGGCCAATGTGGCTTCGGGGATGCTGTCAATCACACCATATTCCGTCTGCAAGTCTTTACCACCTTCGTTCCACCAAGCATCCAGGGCTTCGTTCGTAGGAACAAACATGGCGCCGGCGTCATAGTTCATGTTAGCATCGCCAGAGGTGCTGATATACTGGTTCCATCCCGGGTCGAAGGGCAGCTTGGCTGTGATGGCCTTACCATCGGGCGTCATAAGATTGCTACCATTGCCAGAATAGTCGCTGTAATAGCGGAGTACATAGACCGAGTCCTGATTGTTATAGAGTCGGTTGTACTCTCTGGTGCCTTCTGCACTATAATAAGGAGCACAGAAACGGTCCATCAGCTCAGCCCAATGCGACATTTTTGGGTGTTGGTGGATGATCTCTGCCATGTTGGGCGAAGCCTCAAACACGCCGTTTACCTTCTGGATATAACCGTTCTTACATGTAATATCGCGTTCAACAACCTTCTTGCCGTTTACCCAAGCCTCGTTCACATCGTTGGCCTGATGGTTGGTCAGCACATCCAGATCTTCGTTTGTCATCTTGTTGTACCTCATGAAGGCTGGCAGGAAGTGAATCATCGGAGATGGTGTGTCATCTCTCAAGATGGGGATGCTTCTGCCTTTGTCCTTGAATCTGGCCCACACTTCAGTGTTGGGCATCTGACTGGGCTTCATGATCTGCACAGAGTCATAAATACTGGTTGCTGTTTCGCGACGCATGGTGCGACCTTCCTCGGGATGGTTGTCCTCGCCCTTGGGACGGCCGTTCGACAACAACTCAATCAGATAGGCATTGTTGACCATAGAGTTGTTAAGCAGCAGTTTCTTCTGCGCCAGAGAAAGGCGCTCGTAGCTGCTTACACCCCAGTTGTTCTTTGCAAACCACACTTGGAAAGCCGAGTCGTTGGCAGCAAACAGGGTCTTTGAGCCTGTGTGGCTCAGTACCTCGTGCTGGCCCAGGTCGTCAATCAACCGTAGCATCGTCTTGTACTGGCCGTCCTCTTCCAGGCGCTCGTAGATAGAGTTGCCCAGCCAAGATGGCTGTCCGGTCAGCACGTCGTCGTCTTTACAACCTTGCAGAACCGAGGTCCCTACCAACAGGCCTAGAGCCGCAATGGCCAGCTGATGCCGTTGTTTTGAGATTTGTTTCTGTTTCATAAAACTTTTTTTGGTTTTTATTTTTGTTGATTATAAGTTATTTTGCCGTTTTTAGCTTAAATTTTTAAACGAATGCAAAGATATGTATTATTTTATAATACCGATTTAGAAATCCTATCATTTTCTTTGTATGTTACATTTTGAAAAGTGCGTGTTACATTTCAAAATGTATTATTGTTACAAATACACTAATTTTGCATTTGGAAATACGAAAAGAAAAAGAAATGGACTGAATTTGAATGCCATAACATGCTTTTTATACATTATTTATTATTAATATACTAACATCAACAATTTTATTTATTTAGTTTTATCATCTAATTTCTATTTTAATCAACTTATGAAGAAACTATTTACTTTTGTGGTTTATCAATTTCCTGAAGTTCGGTACAGAGACGAATGATTCTTGTAAGGGTACGGATAAACAAGGAAATCCATACGCTTGTACTACATTTACAATCAGTGATCCTACCGGAAAGAGACAGGCTCCTGTTGAAGATGTTGACGGGAAAAAGACGATTGTGCTTTCTACGATGGGTTTCACAACGGAACAGATTCCCGACCTTGACAGTCTTGGAAATGAACAGCCCGACACCATCAATGGTGGTATCTTGATGAAGAATCTCTATAAATGGTCTGATGGTTCATTGGTAGGAGGTACTGGTGAAAAGGCTCCGAATAAACATGATTACCAAGTGTTTGTCACTACGCCCCATAAGTTTATAGAGGGTGAGAAATACAGATTGGTGTTCTGGGTTCGTGCTGATAATGAGGCTACACTGGATACGCAGGCTCATTATGGTCCATGTCAGTATAAGAATTCTCATTCATTTGGTAGAGATGAAGATTTCCCTGTCACGACAGAATGGAAGAAGTTTGAACTTGGCGTGGATGAAGTAAAGACCATCTCAACTGGTGCCAGGAATTGCTATACAGTGTGTTTTAACTGTTATCAGCAGCAGGTGGAGAATAAGTATTACTTCCGATTCGATGAACTCTCATTTACGGATTCTAACGTGAAGACTGAAGAGCGTACGCTGGGCACAGCCGATATCGCTCTGCCTGTGAATGATGGTGGTGACGACCCATTGCCAACAGCGGTTGATGTATCAGACCTGCTGAACACGTTTAAAGTAAAAGACTTTAGCTTTATGAATGAACAGGGAAGTGCCATGAAACTGATTGGACAGACGGTTCCTGAAGAAGAAGGCGACCTGCCTGATGAGGTCTTTATGACTGTCGATTCTTGGACTGACGGTGGTTTCGTGAATGCCCAGGGTTATTTCATTGGCGAAGATATCAACGGTATTGAAGTGGGAATCGATGAGGACAGCTTCGATGAAAACAAGATTGATTTCCATGTATGGAACAATCCTGATTCAGGTATTTCCTTCGCTGATGGCAATACCGTCAAGACCCGGCTTTGTATTTCAAAGGCTGGCTGGTATTATATATACAATGTAACGCTGATGAGCCAGGATGCCTATAAGGCTGCAGGCATCTCTGCTGTGAAGGCAGCAAAGACAGGCAATGGCCTGGTCTATAACTTGGCTGGTCAGCGCGTCGACGCTTCTTATAAAGGCCTTGTGATAAAGGATGGTAAAAAGGCCATTCAGAAATAAAATATTCTATAAAAACTAAGTTATTGTCAACCATTTCGGGGGGTGGACCATCGGTCTGCCTCCCTTTTTGTGGGTTATTGTTAAATCTATCAATTTTTTAATCGGTTACATTTTGTAATGTTCGTGTTACATATCGCAAAGCCTATTTCTTTAAAATGCACTAATTTTGCACCTGAATAAACAAAAACAAAAAGTTTTGGACCGAATTCGAATGTAAAATTACTCATTATTTAATTTATTATTAACTAATTTTTTATTTATGAAGAAACTATTTACTCTTTTAGTAGGAGTCATGTTGGGAGGCTCTGCCTTCGGACAGACAAAGTGGACTACCATCTTCGATCAGGATCTCGAAA
>JAEEGJ010010440.1_pt1 | contig 24161 bp, 11 predicted proteins | sample 8958761 | NCBI WGS metagenome assembly JAEEGJ01 (sample SAMN16246546, study PRJNA631951) | gut metagenome | biome: gut microbiome; feature: rumen; material: RS-attached | host: Bos | place: Iran: Karaj | collected 2018-10 | reverse complement strand
GCATCTTCCATATACCTGGCATCGTGCCAACGGTTTGCAGCAAACAATAGCGACATCATGAAATATATTTCACCGTCGGGTGCGCAACCCTGGTCCCTCACGCTTCCGTCCGTGTTGCATTGCCAAGAGAAATAGCCGTCACCGCCACTGGAAGGATTGTGCCACATGTGGCTCTTGGCGAAATTCCACAATTTGTCGAACTCCTCCTTGTGGTTGGTCTGCACACAGATCATCATGCCGTACGACATGCCCTCGGAGCGGACGTCTTGGTTGTTGACATCCAAGATGTAGGCTTCTTTGCCAACGTCGTAATAGACTTTCTGATTGTTATTGCCCTTGAAGTAGTGGTTCCACAGCTGATCCAGCTTTGCCTGTATCTCTGCGTCCGTCTTGCCCAGGAAGGTCTTGAACGGGCTCACATAGCGGCCTGTATAGTAGGTTCCGGAGTAAGCGTCAGCATCGGTAGTAGGACCATAATAGGCCCCGCTTGCGTCAAAGTACTGGGGTTCTTCGTTATACGGCTCAAACTGCCCATCGCTGTTCTTCACAAACGTCTCCCAGCCCTTTGCCTTGGCAGCAGCCATCTGGGTGGCTCCGAAGATGTTCCCTCCATCGTCCTTCCTAAAGGGAACGATGGTGCCTCCCGTTTCCGGAAGGCTGGCTACGAGACTGTTGAGGGCATTCTGGCTGAACTGGTTGTCGTAGCAGAACAATGCCTTCAGCTTCCAGTTCACCGTCAGGTCGAGTGATGTCAGCTGGTTACCACTACAGTCCAGAAACTGCAGTCTGGTGAATACGTCGATGTCACGCAACGTAGAAAGGTTCTGGTTCCTGACGCTGATGGCCTTCACCTTCTCCAGTCCACCCATCGAGACGCACTTGTATTTGCTGTCAGAGAAGTCCACATACCTGTCTTCCAACAAGCTACGTATGGGTGCCTCCGAGAAGCTGTCGTCGATTACCAGGTAGTTGATGGCGCTGCAGCTGTTGTCATTCAGCGTTGCCGTCAGCGTCGCAGCAGTCTCCTTCGTACCGTTCTCCAACACCCAGCAGGGGGCGTTCTCAGCCAACGTTTTCGCCTCCTTCGTACTCAGGTCTGGCCGTGCGTCCTTGATGGCATTGATTACGGTGATATTGACCGTCTCACAACTTTCGAGCCATACATTGTAGTGTGCGCCGTCGGCCTTGGCGCCAGACACCATCACTATCGTCAGTATCAATACTAAAAATACTTTCTTCATCTCGTTAAGAATTTCCTTATCTAAGGGTTAATGTCTATACTTTGCTGCAAAAGTACGAATAATTTGGCATAGCACAAAGTAAAGAGGCAAGTTTTTTATTCTCGGAATGAAGAAAAAGCCCCAAATATAACGAGCCATCGCTGAACAAGTGGTGGCTTTGTTGTTTTATTTAGGAGGACAAGCTTGATGCTTGTGCCGAGGAAACTACCCTCTTGTGGCACACCTCGTTTGGTAATCAGTAACCTTACTGTCGGTAAGCAGTAATCATAGCGCCGGTAAGCAGTAATCATACCACCCAATCTCTCGAATGTCCTTTGTATACAGGGGGTGAGCTGGGTAGAGTCATGCTTCGACACTCTACCCAACACTCCCCCTTTGACTCTACCCTACACTCCACCCTATACTCCCATCCGACCCTCAACCCAAGCACTTGCAAAAGAGGCTTAGAGTTTTTACAGCTTGAAATGTTAAAATGCAAAATATTGTGCTTTTTTTCTGGGTTTTCTTGCAAACCGCATTTTTATTTTGTATCTTTGCACTTGGAAACGCAAATGTGCGTTCCATTCTGGAAAATGGCATGACGCTGTGAGAAACACTTACAAGCCACTCTTAGCCTAAACTATTAAAAATTCTTTTTTATTATCTTATGAGTAAAGAACTTACCATTCATGGTGAGGCTCTTGGAGCTTCACAGAAGGGAGCGCTCGCAGTCGAGCAGTTCCTCAAAGACAATTACCTCTTCCGTTTCAATGAGTTGAGCGGAAAGGTAGAGTTTGTGACCTTGCCAGCAGGCGTAAACCCCGACTGGCGTGTGCTGACGGAGAAGGCGCTGAACTCCATCATCCTTCGTGCCAAGCGCGAGGATGTGTGCGAGGGCGCCAATCCTAAGTCTGACATCCAGATGCTGGTGAATTCGGACGATGTCGTAACGTTCAATCCCATCACCTGGTATCTGAACCATCTGCCCAAATGGAACGGCCAGAACCATGCGGCCCGTCTCTTCGGACGCTTGCCTGGGGTGAGTACAGAGCAGCTGGAGTTTTTGTTCGTCTGGATCCGTTCTGCTGTAGCCCACTGGCTTCAGATGGATCAGCTGCACGGCAATGAGTGTGTGCCTACGCTGATTGGTGCCCAGGGTTGTGGAAAAACGACCTTCGTGGCCCGTCTGCTGCCCCCGCATCTGCGCATGTATTTTCTGGACCACCTGAATCTCTCGAACAAGTTCGACAAGGAGATGGCCTTGACGAACAATCTCATCGTGAACCTCGACGAGCTCGATGCCATCCCTCTCAGCCAGCATGCTGCGCTAAAGCAGACGCTGTCGAAGAGCAAGGTAAACGGACGTCGCATCTATGCTGCCTCGCAGGAAGATCGTCTGCGTTATGCCTCGTTTGTGGCCACAACGAACAATCCTCATCCGCTGTCGGATGTAACTGGCAGTCGCCGATATATCTGTCTGACCATTCCTGACGGACAGTATATCGACAACACGGGCGACATTGACTACGACCAGCTCTATGCGCAGGTGCTCTACGAGATTCGTGAACTGAATTCGCCCTACTGGTTTAATAATGAGCAGGTTGCACGCATCCAGCAGTTGAACCTGAACTACATGGATCAGAAGGACATCATCGAAGTTGTTGAGGTCTGCATCCGCAAACCGAAGGAGGGTGAACAGGGCGTTCGCATGAAGAGCGGAGAGATTGTGAAGCTAATCTGTCGCGAGTTTCCAACCATCAAGGACAACCATAGCACGAAGATCCATCTGGGTAAGGCCATGAAGGAACTCGGCTATGAAGGAAAAACTCACAATGGCAGCACTTATTACAGGGTGATTCCCTTGAAGGCTGCCTGATGTCGAGGGTGGAGTGTCAGGTGGAGTGTCGGGTAGAGTATCGGGTGGAGTCTCAGAGCATGACTCCACCCTGCTCAATCCCAGTGTACAAAGGACTTCCGGGAGATTGGGTGGAGTATGTCGTCCGAGTATCTCCTTGCGGTCGTTGCGATGGCAAGTACGACATGTTCCGATATCTGTTATGGGGGGTAAAGTGCCATCGGAACGACTCGAAAGTGCCTGCAGAACACCAGCAAAGCATTATCCGGACAACCCATAGAAGGCATTGGCACTGAGCCAAAGGCTCACTCCGGCTCTACTGTCTCTTCGTCGTCAGCCTCAACATCCGGAACCTCGAGCTTCGGAGCACTGCTGCCACCACTGTTCAAGATGATGTTCACCACACCGACAGCATCGGTGATGGTGATCTTGCCGTCGCCGCTGACGTCAGCAGCATCGAAGTTGAAATTGTCCGACTTGTTGTCCAAGATGTAGTTCACGATGGCGACAGCGTCGGTAATGGTCACCTTACCGTCACCATTGGCATCACCCTCAACATATGGCTTGTAGAACAACTTCAGCATGGGAGCCTTGGCGCCCTGTACCCAGACGTCCTCTGCACGACCAGCCTGCAGGGCAGTAGCAACAGTACCGTCAGCCAAGGTCTCGGCAGTAGCCTTGGTACCTTGGGCGTTGCCTAACTGGTTGAGGTAGTAGTTGTTGCTGTCAACGTTGACCTTAGAAGCATAGCCGTTGCCGAATACTGACGAGAAGGTGCCTGAGCCGTTACCGCCACTAATGACGCCCTCACAGTCGAAGGTTCCCACCTGCAAGCTGTTGCTGATGGTCACGGTGCCGTCGGGCAGTCCGACGAATCCACCCCAGACCACATCGCGTGTCTCACCACTGATGCTGCCGTTGAATATACAGTCATCGATGTGTAGCTGACCATAAAATTGTAACTTTCCAATAATGCCGCCATGCATGGAGCCTCCATAGAAACCGCCCGTATTGACACGTGACGAGATGATATTCACCGAACTGATACAATTCTCTATGTAGCTGTGTTTCTGCTGTCCGAAACAGATTCCCACGATACCTCCTGCATGTATATATTCCGTTGAAATGGTACCCTTGACATGCAGGTTCTTGATAGTGGCTTCCTGGATGAAGCGGAAAGGACCTGTAATCTGTTCTGTAGCCACATAGTTGATGGTCAGCGTATGTCCCTGACCGTCGAAGATGCCCTGGAACTTAATCTGAGTCGAGCCGTCCAAATCAGCATCTGCCGGTCCGCTACCAATCATTGTCTGATCGTCGCCCAGGTCGATGTCGGCTGTCATGCGGGCCTTGGCGTCAGTTTCTCCTTCATCGACCAGTATGGCCAGCATCTTCCAGTCGTCGACAGTACCAATGAGGTAGTAGCCTTCGGCATCCTGCTTGAGGGCGGCTTGGTCAGGATTGTTGGAGAATCCGTCAAGAGTGCGATAGACGCGCTGGGCTGTGGGGTTGAACACAACGAGCTGGGGCCGTTCGTCAGTACCGATGGTCTGTGCCCAGATCAGGTCGTCGCTCTTTCCTTGCAGCTTGAAGGCGACATAGCCGGAAGTGAGTTGTTCGGTAGTAACCTTTACGCCCTGATCGCGACTGTTGAGCGACTGTGTGAAGTAGCAGTTGGTGATGGTACCGCCACCATTGCGTACCAGTGTACCACAGTCGTACTCATTGATGGCAATAGAGGTGGGGGCGCAGAGGCTGTTTTCAATGGTAAGCGTACCATTGCGATAGCCAATGAAGCCACCACAGCGATTAGACTGTTCTCCGACGATGCTGCCATCGAAGAGACAGTTCGTGATGGTCAGTGTGCCATTCTCCTGATAGGCGACCAGACCACCATGTGTGGCATCGCCGTTAAGGGAGGAAACGATGTTGACGCTCGACCAACAGTTCTGCATGTTATTTGTGCCCTTTGAGCTGGCCACGATGCCACCTCCGAAGCGATAACCGATGGAAATCTGACCTGTGGTGTGCAGGTTCTTGAGGGTGGCTCCGCTGATGAAGTTGAATGGTGCGCAGTAGTTTTCCGTAGCCACATAGTTGATGGTGAGCGTATGCCCCTGTCCGTCGAAGATGCCACTGTATGGAGTAGTGTTTATGCCTACCATCGAGTTGTCAGTCACTTCGACATCGGCTGTCATGCGGGCGTTGCTCAGCGGGAAGTCTACCACGAGGGCTGCAAACTCCTCCCAGTCGGCAGTTCCGCTGATGAGGTAGTAGCCGTCAGCGTCCTTCTGCAGGCCGGTGTATTCGGTAGGAGTATTGGTATAGGTCTGTCCGCGATAGACGCGTGTGCCGTTCTCTGTCGTGAGACGTGGTGCCGGGTCGGTGCCCAGCTTCTGTCCCCAGTGCTGCTCGTCGCGTCCGCCCTGCAGGCGATAGGCCACCATACCGGTTTTCAGCTGATCGGTACTGACCGGCGTATAGAGATTCTCAGGGCTGTATTTTCCACCGCCGTCAATATTCCCGTAACAAACCGCCGCCGTGGTCTGGCCCTTACTCTGTGTGGCACCTAAAGCATAGGCGTAATTGATGTCCATGTTGGTGAAGGTACCGTTGTTCAGGCAGTAGTTGTAGGTTATGTGGCCTCCATTATCCATCCATCCCATGAACGCAGCAGCATAGCGGAAGCTGCTGACACCTGTTATCGTACCGTTGTAGAGACAGTCGGTCAGATAGATGTCACCCGTCTTACCCTGTCCGATGAAGCCTGCAACATGCATGTTTGTGGTGGAGGGAGTGACGGTGAAATTGACGCTCGACTCGCAGTCCTGTATGGTCAGCGTAGTGCCGGGCTTTACGAAGCCGACGATGCCGCCGACCACCCTGTAGTAAACATCAACAGAGCCAGTTACATGCAGGTTCTTGGCGGTGGCATTCTCCGCATAGGCAATCAGGCAGCCCGTGAATTCCTTACCCGTCTTGTAGCTGATGGTCAGCGTATGACCTTGTCCGTCGAGTGTGCCCTGCCAGGTGATGTAGCTGGACTCGCCGCTGCCCACACCGAGTTTGCCCACATGGGCTGTCAGATCCAGATCGGCAGTGATACGACCGTTGACGGTGGGATTGGCACGGCTGTAAGCCACAAACTTATCCCAGTCGTCGGCATTGTTGATGAGGTAGAAATCTTCGGCATCCTTGGTGAGGTTAAACTCGATGTCCTTCACCTCGTCGTTAGCTCCTAACGTTGCCTGGGCGTATGGCGGCATGATGATCTTGGTCGTTGCCGGCACGCCAAAGGTGATGTTATAGCTGCCACCACGCAAAGCGGTATAGCTATAGAGTTCCCACACATTAACACACTTCGACAGGTCGAGCACTTCCAGCTGATTGCACTGGTAGAACAGGTTCACACCGATGAAGTCGAGCGTACTGGGCAGTACAACGTTCTTCATGCCACTATACTGGAATACGTCGCGGCTGATGTTGGAGACACCTTCCTCGATGGTCAGGTTCTCCATAGCGGTACAGTTGGCGAAAGCCCAGTCTAGTACGGCGGACAGCGAGCCTGGGAGGGTGACGTCATTCAGCTTTTCGCAGTAGCGGAAAGCATGGTTGCCAATGGAGTTCAACCCCTTAGGCAGCGTCACGCTCTCGAGCTGATTACATTCGTAGAACGCACTGTTGCCAATAGTCTTGACAGAGACTGGTAGCATACAGCGCTGTATAGAGGAACCTCGGAAGGTCTCGTTCTGGATTTGCTGGAGCTGTATGCCGTCTTCAAACACGACTTCCTCGAGTCCTGTCGCTGCATAGAATGCGGCAGCACCCAATGAGGTAACAGAAGCCGGAATGGTGATGGAACCGAGTGCTGTCGTCAATTTGAAAGCATTGTCGCCAATGGTCGTCACCGAAGCGGGAATGACAAAGTCGTCAGACATTTTGCTCTCCTGGAACAGCTGTGGACTGATAACTTTCAGTGTGCTGGGCAGAGTGACCTGTTCCAGATTGGTGCAAGCTTGGAAACCTTGACTTCCGATGGTCTCAACCGACTCAGGAACGACAATGCTTGTCAGTTCTGCACATCCTCGGAAAGCACCGTCGCCAATAGTGGTCAATGCCGTGCTTGAGGGGAAATTCACGCTGGTCATTGCCGAGCAGCGACGGAAGGCCTCGTTATCAATCTTGGTGACTGAGGCTGGTATGCTGATGCTTTCCAAGGCGCGGCACTCATAGAAACAGCTGGCTGGGATGGTCTCCAGGTTGATGCCATCGGCAAAGGTGACTGTTGCCAACAAGGAACAACCATTGAAGGCCGAGGTTCCAATGCTGTTCACTGTTGCAGGAATCGTGATGGACGGCAGTGAGGCACATCGGCCAAAAGCATCATTGCCGATAGTGGTCACGCTTGCAGGGATGTTGATACCAGTAAGACCTGAGCTGTAGAAGCAGGCAACAGGTATCGTCTCCAACTGAATACCATTGGCAAAATTCACGGTGGTGAGCGCTGAGCAGTCACGGAAGACATTCTCATTCATGGTGGTTACCGATTGCGGGATGTCCACTGGCTGCAGTTTCGTACAGCCCTGGAAAGCTCCCATACCGAGAGTGGTCACACCCTCGTGGATGGTCACACTCTCCAGACTGGCGCACTGATAGAAGGCACCTTGTCCTAAGACTGTACAATAGATATCAGCGGTCTTCACGCCACTGTTCCAGAACACGTTCTTATCCATCGAGGTGATGGTGACAGGGATGGTTACTGCTGTCAGACCAGTACAGTCACGGAAGGCATCTTCCTCCAACTTCGTGACATTGGCAGGGAACTCAATACTCGTGAGACCAGAGCATTGATAGAAAGCCTGGTATTTGATGGTATTCACGGAGGTTGGTATCTCCACATTGTTTAACAGCGGATTCTGTGCGAAGGCTCTCGACGCAATCACTGTCAGCTGGTTCGAAATCGTTACTGTAGTCAGTTTGGGGTCTGCCTGGAAACACATCTCGCCGATGGTCTTCACCGTGTTAGGCATGGTGAACGAGGTCAGTGCGTCGCAACCACGGAATGCGCTGTTTCCAAACGACTCTACCACGCAGTCAGAGGCAAAGGTAACGCTAGTCATGCCCTTGGCCTGACGGAAAGCCTCGTCGCCGATGGTCTTCACGTTCTTACCAATATATAAAGAGGTGAAGTTACTCTTTTGATAGAAGGCGCTGTTGGCAATGGCCACCACGGGACTGCCGTCGATGTCGTCAGGAATGACGAGGGCAAAGTCAGCAGAAGGCGTGAAGCCTGGGTCGAAGCCAGTAATGGTGAGCTCGTTATCGCTATTGCGAGTGTAGTTCAGCGGTACGAGGTTCTGATCAGCAATGGCCTTGGTGGGATCGTTGGTATAGCCATCAGCAGAGCGATAGACACGCTTGCTCTCGTCGCTGGTCAGCACGGGTTGCGGATCGACGCCGATGGTCTGTCCCCAGACCAGGTCAGCGCGATCATTCTGCAAGTAGAAGGCCACCTTTCCGTTGGCTATCTCGTCTGCCGTTGCCTGATTGCCCTGAATGGTACCTAAGGGGTTCAAGAAGTGGCAATTGCTGATGGTGCCGACTTTGTTGCGCAAGAATGTGGCGCAGTCGCTGGAACCCATACCATTGGCAAAGGTTGCTGTCAGCAATGAGTTGGAGATGTTAGTGGTTCCTGCCCAGCTATATACCACAAAACCGGAGGAACCTGTCTTGTTGGATCCGGCAGTGATCGTTCCGTCATAGATACAGTCGTTGATGGTCAGTACATGGTTGTCATTAAATGAATTATAAGTCAAACCTGCTGCTCCACGGGCACCATTGGTATAGGTGATGTCAACAGAGCTGTGACAGCGCTCTATGAGCGTACTGCCATTGGTCCAGCCAACAATGCCTGCCACACCCTCATGTGTGGCAGTGATGGTGCCTGCCGTATTCAGATTGCGGATGGTTCCGCCCCACACATAGACAAATGGCGCAAAGCCGTAATAGCCTGACGACGGCACGGGTATTCCTGCATCCGTGTACATTTTCTGCACAGCGTTATCCGTCACATAGTGGACAGTCAGCGTGTGACCCTGTCCGTCGAAGATGCCAGAGAAGTATTTTCTGTAGTTGGTGTTACTATAATGTCCATTGCCTACCATCGTCTGGTCGTCGCCCAAGTCTATGTCGGCAGTCATGCGGGCATTGACATTTGCAAAGCCGTCGTCAATCATCATAGCGAACCGCTTCCAGTCATTGGCACTGCCCAGGAGATAATATCCGTCATCGTCAATCTGCAATTCACCTTCATCAGGCGTGTTAGAGAAGCCTTCCATCGTACGGTATACACGTTTCGATTCGTCGCTGGTCAGCACTGGCTGAGGGTCGACGCCGATGGTTTGTCCCCAGAACATCTTTCCGCGACCAGCCTGCAGCTTATAGGCAATCTCGCCACTGGCCAGCTGCGCGTCAGTAATCTGCGTGCCCTGCAGCACGCCGATTCCGTTGAGGTAGAAACAATTGGTGACAGTACCACTGTAGCGAAGGAAGGTAACCGTGTTAGAACCTGTTCCGCAGTCGAAAACAGCTGTCAGCAGACAGTTAGTGGCCGTGGTCGTCCCATTGTCGGTGTAACCCACAAAACCTCCGTTATGCATTTTAGCATCGGTGACAATAGAGCCGTCAAAAATGCAATCGTTGATAGTCAGCGTACCACGGTAGTTGACTCCTACAATGCCGCCAAAGGAGTCACCACTTCCTGTCGCCGTGATATTGACGGAACTGTGACAATGCTCGATGGTATTGACACCCTGCGCATGGCCTGCTATACCTCCTCCGCTGTTTCCTGCACTACCGGAAATCTGCATGGTGCCTGCCGTATGCAGGTTGCGGATGGTGGCACCTGTAATATACCAGAAAGGAGCAATACGGATATCCGTAGATACATAATTAACAGTCAGCGTATGTCCCTGTCCATCGAACACGCCGCCAAAGGGATGCGCTGAACTGCCAATCATGGTCTGGCAATCGCCCAGATCGATGTCTGCCGTCATGCGGGCATCGACATACGAGAAGCCTTCATCCACCATCGTGGCAAACGCCCGCCAGTCGTCCACACTTCCAATCTTATAGTAGCCGTCGGCGTCAGTCTGCAACATAGCGTCATCAGGATTGTTGGTGAATCCGCTGGCCGAACGATAAACGCGCTTGCTCTCGTCGTTGGTCATCACGGGAACAAGGTCTTCACCGATGGTCTGTCCCCAGAACATCTGTCCGCGACCAGCCTGCAACTTATAGGCAATCTCACCACTGGCCAGCTTTTCGTCAGTAGCCTGCATGCTGGCGGGAATAGTACCCGGCCATTGTTTGACAAAACAGTTGGAGTACGTCCCCCTGGCAATGTCGTAGCTTCCACCAGTATAGTTGAACGTGCCAAGCGAGAGGCAGCTGGAGACAGTGGCAGAGCCCCCGCTGTTAATATAGCCGACGAAGCAGCCGTTGTAGCTGCCACTGCTGTTGACTGTCCCCGTAAAGAGACAGTCGCGCATCACAATATGGCCACTCTTGTAACCATCGACACAACCCACTAAGGCAGCAGCCTCGTCCCAACCGGTTCGCGTGTCGGTTGTGATGACAGAGCTCCACACATTCTCTATTGTCGTCGTTCCATAAATAACGCGAGCTATCACGGCCGGCTGGCTGCCAGAAGTGTTGTTAATCGTACCATCCACATGGATATTCTTGACGGTAGCCGCCTGAAGCATGGCAAAGGGAGCCGTCTGCGACGTCCCCGTATAATGCACCGTCAGCGTATGGCCCTGTCCGTCGAACGTTCCCTGATAGGCATATGTCGGACTGTCTTCGTGCCCACTGTCACCCAGCATCGCCTGGCTTTCGCCCAGGTCGATATCTGCCGTCATCTTTGCATTGGCCGTGGGATTGGTAACTACGAGTGTGGCAAACGCTTCCCAGTCAGCTGCTGTGCCAATCTGATAATACCCGTCGGCATCCTGCACGAGGGTCTGAGCCCACGTCCCCGTCAGTATTCCGACGAGGAGGAGCATCATGGTTGATAGTCTTTTTGTCATAATTATTTGGTTTTTAATTATTTACTTTTGCAAAGATACGAATTATTTTTTAATTCACAAAGAAAAAGGCAGGGATTTTTCGCTTTGCCTTTTCTTCCGTACTATTTCTATTTACTCCGGCACCGCTATTGGTTCCGGCTCCACAATATGATGCTCACAATACCCACGGCATCGGTGATGGTGATTTTGGGGTTATCATCGTCGTCGAAATCGTTATTGACATTAGCAGCCTTGATGTTAAAGCCCTCGGCAGGATTGCCCAGGATGTAGTTCACCACACTCACGGCGTCGGTGATGGTGACGGCACGGTCGCCGGAAGTGTTGTTAATCGTGCCATCCACATGGATGTTCCTGATGGTAGCCTTTTGAAGCATGGCGAAAGGAGCCGTCTGCGACGTTCCCGTGTAGTGCACGGTCAGTGTGTACCCCTGTCCGTCGAACGTTCCCTGATAGGCATAGGTGGGATTGTCTTTGTGCTCACTGTCACCCAGCATGGCCTGGCTTTCGCCAAGGTCAATGTCCGCCGTCATACGGGCATTGGCCGTGGGGTTGGTAACTACGAGGGTGGCAAACGCTTCCCATTCCTCAGGGGAGTCCAACAGATAATAACCGTCCGCATCAGTTGGCGGAACATTGGCCCATACTCCAGTGGCTATAGCCACCATCATGCATACAATGCTTAGTAATCTTTTCATTTCAATAGTTTTTATGGTTTCTGGGGACAAAGATACAAAATTTTTCTGAGACCGCCATAGCATGGGGCTTGTGTTTTTTTCGACAAGACTAAACTCGCGGGGACGAAGGGGAAGGGTGAACCCCAACGAGGGTGCACTCAGAGGGCGGCTACAGCCGACGTTAGGCAGCATCTCGGTAATGAAAATAAATTTGGTTTTTTTGCATTTCACTCGTTTTTTCGTAACTTTGCCACTTGAAACTAGAAAGAAGCAATGACTCAAGAAGAAAAAACCCCAATTGGAAGAGCGTATCGTAGACGTGCAGAAGACCGTCTATGCCCTGAGATACCTGTCGACATTTATAATGTGCACCTTGTCGACGTTCCATTGGGTTCTTGCATGAGACTGGCTCCGCGCTATAACACAACAATAGAAAACCATCAAAGCAAGCCAAAAGTTTACCTCAGGCAAACTCCTGGTCTGCCTGAGGTAAAAGTGTGGTTTACTTCGGGTAAACTATTTAGGGTGCTGCAACGGCGCCGCCGCCGAGGATGAAGTTCACCACCGTCACGGCGTCGGTGATGCTGACGTTGCCGTCGGCATTGGCATCACAGCGAACCTTCTCAGCGTTCTCAAGTACAGCAATATGATACTTGGCCGAAGCGGCAGCATACTCCATGTTGCCCTCTGTCGTAGCCGTGATGGTAGCGATACCCTTGCCACGAATGGTCACCTTACCTGTCGTAGCATCTACTATTGCCACGCTGGTATTACTGCTGGCATATTTGGCAGTCAGTCCGTCACTCATGGTCAAATGAGGTGCAGTAAACGTCTTGCCGTAAGTGACCAAAGCTATTTCACGGTTAAAGGCAAACTCAGGTGCATCACCCTTGCCGACAACAGTTAGGGTGTAGGAGGCCGAGCCAGGCCAATAAGTATCTGAGCCTTCAAAAGAGGCTGTGATAGTAGTTGTACCAGAACTCAAAAGTGTCAGTTCTCCCGTTGTGGCATCAACCATAGCTACAGTGGGATTACTACTCGTATAGCTGACGGACAACTCGTTGGGATTCGTCAGCGTGGGTACCTCGTAGGGCTCACCATAGGTCACGTCCAAATGGTCTGTTGAGAAGACCAATCCACAAGACAGCTTGGAGTCATCATCTTCGACTGTCCAACCCGTGGGGATACCATCCTCTCCTCTTGACCAACCTTCAAAACCACCTGATTTGGTAAACGTACCATTAGTAGGTACTTTATTCATCCATAGCTTAGTACAATTATAAGCAGAAATATTGGTAGCCATGCATCTCACGGATTTTAAGTTTGTACACCAACCAAACATCTCATAATAACATGAATTAACCAACACAGGCGCTGGCAAATCAGGGCCTTCTGTTATATATGAACAGGCAAAAAACATATCAGAATAACACGATTCTGCAAGCGTCGTAGCTGGTAATTGGGGGACACTTGTTATACCACTCTGCCTAAACATCTCTTCATAGCAATATTGAGCCAATTCCATTGCAGGTAGTTCCGGTGGTGTCTTCAACAGAAAAGTAAAGGCAAACATGTTAGAATAGCACGCGTTGGATAATTTAGTAGCGGGCAACAACAAACGTTTTGTAGGATGGTCTTTTATCTTTCTATTTTCATAAAACAATTTGTAGAAAGTAAGCCCCTTTGTTAATGTCCGTAGGGAGCCAAAGTTAGAAGACTGAATAAGACTCATCACATTACCATAGATATAACACTCAGCACTACATTTGATATTTGCTGTTTTGTTTTGCTGGTAATATGTTTCATTGTTTCCATAAAACTCTATTTTTTCCCCGGAAGCCAAAGTCACATTTATTGTCACATCACTCGTCCAAATCATCTCACCATCATTCACTTTGTAGCCAATCAGAAGTCCTGACGGGTTACTAAAAGTCACCGTTGCATCCTCAACGGCCTCAATGGTCAGCGGGGTCTCAATATCAGGCTTGGGAGCAACGATCTCTACCCACGCGTCCTTAACGGTGGTAGAATACATCGTTTGCACCTCACCAGAAACAATCTTTCCATTCTCGGGCAGTTCGACGGTGGCATTCTCATATACCGTAATCGCAGCGAGCTGGCAGATACTACCCTTGGTACCCTTGGCCCTGATGGTGCCATACACCAGCTCCAACTCACCATAGCCAGCATAAGAACCGTTCTGAGCACCACGGATGCCGTAGCCCGCAGCATTGTTTGACTGTGCAATCAGCATCGGTCCCCGCACAGTCAGCTTTGTGTGCTGGGCGCCATAATAGCCAGACGCCTGACCAAGAAAGACACCATCTTGCCCTACGGCCCTTAACATGCCGCTGCCCGTCAGGGTTACATGACCGTTCGGATTGCGAATCAGCAAGCCTGTGCCGTCAACGCTGGTCATCGTATTATTCCCTGTCACCTCAATGGTCAGCTCGTCCAGGTCGATAACTAAAGCATTGTCAATTTCGAAGTCAATGGTGGCATCGGTCAGCGACAGTACATTCGCTTCGCTGTCGTAGGTCGCCGTTCCTGTCACACCTTCGATTACCGACAGGTCACCCTTGTTCTCGTCAGTCACCTGCACGCCGGCAATCCGGATTCCGTACTCTGCTGCCTGCGTCGTCAGCGCCGTCAGCATCATCATCATGAGAATAAATAATTGCTTTTTCATAATTATTGGTTTTTATTGTTATGGCTTTTTGTTCTAAACCAGCAGCAAAGGTACAAATAATTTCAATAACCGCCAAAGGATTAGCAGATTATTTTCACTTTGGGCTATAAGAAGGGGGAGGAACATATTGGAAGAACGACGCAGAGGGATGAATAATCAGCCAAAACAACTAATTTTTATACTGATTTGGCTGATTATCCAATAAATTCTGGTTCCTCCTGTTCCAGCGTCGGAGCACTGCTGCCACCACTGATCAAGATGATGTTCCTCTCTATTTCGGCAATATGGCTTTCCCTGACGCCACTTTCTTGTGCATAGTGACGCCAATGGGCAACAACATCCGTTATTTCGTCAATAATCTCACCACAATGTCGGATGCCGGCCTTTTCTCCAACAGTCAGGAGATCCTGACGGGTAAAGTCATCCTGTTTCCCATTCAGCGAGAGCTGGTGCTGTCCTGTCCAACGGCCTCCAGGCTTGTAAGAGTAGCACAGATCGTAGGCAGGCGAAAACATCCATTGTCCCTGTTTGTCCATGAGGAAAGAGAAGTTCTTGGTGTGGTCGTCGTGATTTCTGGCCACAACGTTAAAGACCATTCTTCGGAACAGCTGAATGGAGGCCTCCATCGGCAGATTCATTCTTCGGATAATAGCGAAAATCTCTTCGTACGAATGACGTTGGTCTCGGTCAAGATGGGCAAGTCCGGCCACCGTCTGCATGTGAATCTTCTCACCATGATTCGTCCGGTCAAAACGTCGCGTCATGAAATGGTGATTATCCCCCTCGTCCAACAACCGGCATTCCGACATTTCTATACCACAATCTTGAGCCATTTTATAATAGGCATACTCCACATTGCCGATACCTTTTGGATTCTCCATGACAGAGTCATGTTCAGAATAAGTAACACCGTCGAACTTCAGCAGCCAGTAGCCAAAGCCATCGGGAGCCTTGACCTGCCCGGAACACACTTCGTTAGTCTGTTCGTTATAGGCAATAATAGCCTTCGGCTTAGCACCACCTGCTGACGTTCCCACACGGAGAATGTCGAGGATGGTCTTGTCTTCCCGACACATCCGCTCTTGGAAGGCTTCCCGCTTTGTAAAAATATCCTCTGCCAGCCGCGTCAATTCATCAATATAAATCTCCGTCGATTGGTCCAGCAGAGCCGAAGCCTTGCTGGGTTCGAATTCCAAAGCGCCCATGGCTCGCCGTCCTACGTAGCAGAGGCGTTCCAAAGGTGTTATCTCCCCTATCGCCAGTCCCTGGCGCGTGAACCATTCTGTGATTATCTGATTACCGAATTTATCTGGCAGGGCATCGGCTATCAGTCCCGGTAAGCCTTTAAAACAATCTGTTCTGTTTGCGGGAAAAGAGAAAGGACGAGAACCATGTGTCAACGGCATTGTCAACGGAGCAAGCTCCAAACCGTTGCGACGATACTGGCTGTCGTATTCGAATACAGCCATTTCTGTCGAGTTGTCCCATATCAAAGAGCCAACGAACTGACCCCAGAGTTTTACATCTACGATTAAGTTCTCCATTTAGCTTTCCTTTCTGTGTCTTACACGTCGCACCGTTTTTCCCTGCATCCTGCGCAACTGCATCGGACTGATGCCGAGTTCGGGTAACAGGGTCTCCAGATTCTCCAGGACCCCCAACGTACGAAGGATGCTGATAAGCAATAGAACGGACACTGTTTCACCACGTTCCAATCTTACCACAGTTCCCATACTGACACCCGACCGCTCAGCCAGTTCGCTTTGTGTCATTTCCATCCGCATCCTATAGTCGCGGATTCTGCTTCCTATTCTTTGCAGAATGATAGGATCACTCAACTCCGTCCACATAACCTTCTCCTTTTTGCCTGCAAAGATAGTGTAATTTCTAATATCTTGCAAATAAAATGCAAAAAACTTGCTTAATTTGCAAGATATTATCAATTATTCAGGATCAGCAGCCTCCTCAATCTCTGCATCGGGAGCCTCCAACTTCGGAGCACTGCTGCCACCACCCTCCAGGATGATGTTCACAATACCCACGGCATCGGTGATGGTGATTTTGGGGTTATCATCATCGTCGAAATCGCCATTGACATTAGCAGCCTCGATGTTAAAGCCCTCGGCAGGATTGCCCAGGATATAGTTCACCACACTCACCGCATCGGTGATGGTGACGGCACGGTCGCCGTTGGCATCGCCTAACAGTGCCGTAACGTCGAAGGTCACGGAGGAGGCTGGTGACAGCCTGCCGTCGGAGAGTTTCAGCTGGTAGTGCAGGATGTGGTCGCCTTCCTCAAGTTTTCTGGCATCGATGGTCGTCGATAGGTTTGTGATGGCACTCTCCCTGATGTGTGCATCGTCGGCGTCGAACCAGTAGAGAATGGCCGTAGCTGTGGTAGTGGCCAGTTTCATGAACATCTGGGAGACGGGAACGCCGGCAGTGCCCTGGTTGTCAACAAGCTGGTAGTGCAGGGTATGAATGCCGTCCATGAGGCCCGAGGCATCGATGGCGGTGGCTCCGCTGGGAATGGAGGCCGTCGTCGTGGCGGTGCTTGCGTCGTTGTCGTCAAACCAATAGCGCAGTTTTGCGGCCGTCAGTTGTCCCTGGGACTTGATGAAGAGCTTGGAATAAGGTATGCCAGGTACGTCGTTCTGGTCGACCACCTGGTAGTGGATGACGTGGATGCCGTCGACGAGCGCTGCTGCGCTGACGGTTCCGCCAGTGAGATCAGAAGCGTAGAGGTTGTCTGAGTCGCTGTCAAACCAGTAGCGTAGCGATGCTGCCGTTGTAGCCTCCGGCAGTCCTGACAAGTCGACGATTTCCGACAAGTCGATGTCGGGCACATCCTGTCCTCTGGCTCCGATGCTCAGACCTGAGAGCAATATAACTAGAAACAGAAACTTTCGCATAAGCTCACATTGTAAACTATTTCACTTCAATCGTTACGCCCAGCTGACCATCGGCATCAGTTTTCTCGTCAACATCCATCTTAGTAATCAGAGGATAAGTCGGTGTGGTATTGTATGGCATCAGACCACCATAGAGGCCGACCTCCTTGCCGTCGGTGCCCTTGAAATTAGCCTTGATGTCATCATTTAATTCGAAAGTATCCAAGTCCTTGAACACTTTTTCAACACCATGAGTGCAGTTAATGCATCCGCCATGAAATATATTAGAAGCATAATTGCCAATATTTACGAATGTGCTAATGCAATTTGTGGCTTGGCCTGTTTCAGCTATTCCTGCCTCGGAGTATCCTGGTGCATAGAAGATACAGTTATAGAAACGTACTATGTCAGATCTGTGATTGCCCAAATACGTTTGAAGTACACAATTCGTAGCTGTGATGGATGCATTATCAGAACGTTCAGAGATACCACAATAACTGTTAACTAAATATGCTGAACTATTACCCTTGACACCAATCCCTTCAAGAACTTTGCAGTTAACCACCATGATATTAGTGATAGCATCCGAATAATCATATCCCGAAATCCTTTGGATTTGGCTTTTCAAGAAATAGGGATTACTGAATGTTCCTTGTAAGTAAACAATATTTTGACACTTGATGCCTTCCATCGTAAATTGTTTGGCATCGTCTGAAGGAATATTGATAGTGAACTCTCCAGAAATGATAGTAGGGTTGTCACTGGCAATACCAGTACCACGTAATGAAATGGCTTTTCCGATATTTATTGCCTGAAAGATTCCTCCAGACAGACTGATGATATCGCCACTTATCGCGTCAGCTACTGCCTGTTTCAAGGCAGTACCCCCATAATAATACGTTGTATTCTCACCACTGGTTAGCGAAGCCACCAAAGCGTTCTGTGCAAAACTCACGGTTGCAACCAGCACGGCAACCAAAGATAATAAGACTTTCTTCATAACAGTATAGATTTTATTGCTTGCAAAGATACGAATAAACGAGGAAAATGCAAAATAAATCGGCATTTATTTTTATTGTCGAGTGAAAGTATCCTTCGAGACAACGTCTCAAAGATACGAATAAACGAGGACAATGTTCAATGGTCAATGGTCAATGGTCAATGTTTCGTTAACAATCAACAACCGAAACTAAAATTATTGTAATTATCCTTTGATAATTAAAGCTTTTTCAATACCTTTGCAACGAAAATGCTGCGGAAGCAGAAAAACAACCAGCCTATTATTTACATAAGCGATATGAATATAACTGAAAACATGAAGAATTTGTCAGCAAAGGCACTGATCACATTTGTACTGCTGACAGCCCCTGTCTTGATGATATGGGCACAAGAGGCCAACAAGAAGTATGCGCTGACCACGCAGATGTTTCTGAACGAACTGAAGGAACAGGCGAAACAGCCGGTGGGTACCCGTCGGCACACCCCTGCACGACGTTTTAACGGAAAGCTGAAGTCTGAACAACGCCTCATAGCCAGTCCCGACACAGTGGGCGGTGTGGTGTATATCTCATGCTTCATCCATCTGAAGGATGCCGGCAATCTGAGTGCAGTGCGTTCCCTCGGTGTGGAGGTTGAGGAGACCTTCGACGGGTTGGACTTCGTCACAGCCCGTGTACCGGTCAAACAATTGGAGGCGTTGGCAGACATCGACAACGTGACAAAGATCAAGGTGGCACGGCGTATGCGCCTGCTGACTGACGAAGCACGGAAAAAGACCAACGTTGACGACCTGCTGACGCAGTCGCCCGACGCCTTGGCGTTAGGTGTGAACAGCAAGTACGACGGTTCGGGGGTTATACTCGGTGTCATCGATACGGGTATCGACTTCAGGCACATTGCCTTCAAGGATAAAAACGGTAACAGCCGCATCAAACGGGCATACGTCTATAAAGGTTCGAGTGGCACAGAATACACAGAATCAAATATCAGTTCTGTCACAACCGATGACAGCACAGAAGACCACGGTACCCACACGGCATCCACTGCCGGAGGTTCCAGCGTCATTGTGAGTGGAAACAACGTCACCGTGACCGACGACCATGCCAATGCCACCTATGGTGGTATGGCACCTGGTGCCGACCTCTATCTGGCCGGTATTAATGGCCTGAACGATACAGGCTTGACAAATGCGTTGAAGAAGATGGTGTCATACGCCGACGCACAGGGCAAGCCGCTGGTGGTCAGCAACAGCTGGGGCTCCGGCTGGGGACCTCGCGACGGCACGGGCGAATGGGCAACTTTGGTGGAACAATACTTTGGCGACAGCCACCCCAACCGCGTCATCCTCTTTGCTTCTTCGAATGATGCCGGCCACAAGACTGGCAACGAAGGCGGTGGTTTCTTCGTCAAGAAGAGCTCTGCCAGCAGCAGCAACCCGCTCGGCACCATTATCCGTACTGACGGAGAAGGAGGAGACTATTACGTTGGACTGATGGCCTGCGCATGGGCAACGAGTAAGTTGAACTGCAAGCTCCACGTTCTGGATGCTTCTGGTACCATCAAAAAGACTTGGACGGTGACACAAAACAATACATCATCATTCAGCGGACTGAGTACCTATTACACCGGCTCAATGACAGTCTACATTGAGCAGAACAATGGGAAATACATGCTGGCAGTCTATTCTGAATACGGAATGGAAAATGAAAGCGAAGATGAAGATTACACGCTGGCTATTGAGGTCTATCCTGAAAGTGGCAGTGCCAATATCAACATGTGGTCGGGCGACTATACTTATTTCACTGACCATCTGACGACCTCCGGCCACACTTGGACGGAAGGTACTGACGACATGTGTGTGAGCGACGAGGCCACCATTCCCGATGCCATCTCCATAGGTGCCTACGTGTCGAAAAAGAACTGGAAGGCGTCTAATGGCAGTTCCTATACATCCAACGCCTATACACTGGGCGACATTGCCTACTTCTCGAGCTATGCCACTGCCGAAAACAGTCCTACGGGACTGGCATATCCTTGGATTACTGCCCCTGGCGCACGTCTTGCTGCCGGTGTGAACCATTACCATACAGACGACTATAGTTACTATGGTTCCACCGACCTCGTTGTCAACAACAGCAATTACCCATACGCCATGATGGAAGGCACATCGATGGCAACGCCTGTAGCTGCCGGTATTGTGGCACTGTGGCTGCAGGCATCGATGGATGAAAACGCTCAGCACAAGAACCTGACCGTCAACGACGTGAAGGAGATTATGGAGACTACTGCCATCAATGACACCTATACCACTACAGGTGCTAATGCCTCGCACTTCGGCAAGGGTAAGATTGACGCTCTGGCAGGTATTCAGTATATTCTGGGAAGCACCCCCAAGCCTGCTACGCCAACCATTATCGCCGACCCGACAACACTGACCTTTGTAGCCAAGGCGGACGAGCAGAAGAGCCGTACATTCGACATTCTCAGCGAATTACTGACAGACGATGTTTCAGTCACCCTCACCGATGCCAACAATGTATTCTCCGTCGACAAGACCACCATCACAAAGGCTGAATCCGAGGATGGCGCCACTGTCACTGTTTCATTCCGTTCTGCTACCGAAGGCACGTTCTACGGTACAGTCACCCTAACAAGTGCTGGTGCTGAAAGTGTGGTCATCAGTCTAACGGGTACGGCTGCAAGCACTTCAGACGAAACAATAGATTTCACCCAACAGGGGTATTCTAATGGAGCGGAAATCACAAGCTTAAGTGGTTCAGACTGCACTATTACCTTTGATAAAGGAAGCAATAGTAACGCACCAAAATATTACACAACGGGTACGGCTATCCGTCTTTATGGTGGCAATTCGATGACGATTGCCTCAACCGACAAGACCATTATCAAAATAGAACTTACCTTCGGTTCAGATGACGGCAGCAATGCCATTACAACCGATGTTGAATCCTACAGCAATGGAACGTGGGAAGGCAGTGCTTCGTCCGTCACGTTTACCATTGGTGGAACAAGCGGCAATCGCCGTATCCAAAAGGTGAAAGTCACATACGCAGCATCTTTAGACGCCAGTTCTAGTAAATATGAATTAGTGACAGACCCCAGCACCCTTGCAGCAGGCGACAAGATTCTCATTGCCTACATCAACGGTGATGACAAGTATGTGCTCAGCACGACACAGAACACCAACAACCGATCTGCTACCGATGATGTGACAGTCAATGCAGACAAAACGCTCACACCAGGGGAAACGGCTCAGGTCATCACTTTAGAGAAGGATGGCGACAACTTCCTCTTTAATGTAGGCGACGGCTATCTCTATGCTGCCAGCAGTTCTGCAAACAACATGAAGACAAAAACGGAAGCCGATGCCAATGCCAAGGCTACTATTAGCATAAGCAGTAACAATGCCACGATTGTGTTCCAGGGAAATAACACGCGCAACACGATACGCTTCAATCCGAACACCACGAACAACAATCCTCTCTTCTCATGTTATGCCTCTAACTCGACCACAGGCTCACTTCCTCAGATCTACCGCTTAAACATCATCAAGGGTGATGCCAATGGCGACGGAAAGGTCACCATTACCGATGCTGTAGCCATCGTGAACTACATCCTCGGTAATCCGTCGCCAGACTTCAATATCGAGGCTGCTAATGTCAACAACGACACTGGCAATGATGGCAAACCAAGCATCACCATCACCGATGCTGTCGGTGTGGTGAATATCATCTTGGACAGTGGTGGTAGTAGCGCTTCGAAGCTGGATATGGATGAGCCGGAGCAAATGACGGAACCGGAGTAAGCCACCGGACTAAATTAGGTTTCAGGTTACTGAAACAGCAAATCAAAAAGCAGGGATTGACAAGTCCCTGCTTTTTTCTGTGCTATTTCGATTAAATGAGGGTTATTCGCTACCTACGGTGCTGATAACCTTTATCGTGCAGTTGACGTCGTGGTTACTCTTGACCCAGATGCGGACGGTGTACTCGCCTGCTGGCGCATTGTCGACGTATACCGGCCAGCCCTGAGGACCATACCCCCGCTGGATAGAGAAGTAGCCGTCGGCGTTGGTTGCTGGGTCAATCTCAAGGGCATTGAAGTCAATCTGCTCGTCTTCGCTTTCCTTCGGTGCAAAGTCGAAGCTGAAGGAAAGATAACCGTATCCGGTATAAGTGAACTCATCCTGGCTCGGCTTGATCATGGTGTACTTCCAGCCTTCGCCAGTAGCCACTTGGAGTGAGGCCTTCACGCTGGGTTTGCTCGTCAGTCCGAGGTACACCCAGACATACTTATTGTCGTTCGACTTCAGCGAGGTGAGGGTCTGCGTGGCGGGATCCCAAGAGAAGAAGCCTTCGTCCTCGCCTTTCCTTGCCTTATCGTAGTCGGATGACTGACCAACGATTTGCACGTCGTTCCAGTCCCATGTGGCACCTTCCTCCGCGTAACTGCTCAGTGTTACCGTCGTCGACTCGCCTACTCTCACCCAGTCTTTCTCGGTTTCTACCTGGAAACGGGTGACGGAGGGCACATGCATCTTCATCGTGCCTCGGCCATAGACCTCGTACTCGTCGCCATCCACCATCTGCTGGGTCTCATTGTTCCATGTCTGGTTCTGGAATTCCAAGTAGAACAGGAGTTCGTACTCGCCGGTAAAGTCATCAACGCTTGCACGTCGTGGTGCGTGAACGATATGATGAGGGGGGAAGGAATGTATCATGCGGAGCATCATGCGGCTGACAGGTCTCAGGTTTCCCTCAGTCATACCGGTAGAGGTCATGAAGTGGCCCCAGACATAATCACCCTCGAGCATCTCGAAACCAAACTTGGCGCCGGGCGAGTTCTCGAACGTCGAGACCTCGATGGGCAATACGGTATTTATCTTCGACTTGGGAACGAAACCATAGACCATGGCTCGCGAATGATCGTTCTCATCAGCATCCTCCAAAGAGAATTCCATGAAGTCAGGCGTCCTCCTCCATTCCGCATATTTCTCTAAAAAACTATACACCTTTACGTCACCGGTCCGCTTGTTCTTTACAACATAGGTGTTCTCAGCAAGCTCATCAGCCTTTTTGAGCATCTCGTCCTTGATGACGGGTAAGACACGGAGTCTGAACGGCACAGTGAACGGTAAAGAACGTTCAGTGCCACTCTGGTGAATGGTGATTCCCGGCTGAGGCGTACTCTGGAACCTGAATTCTGTGTCTGGTGTAAAGGGGAGCCTCTCGTTCAAGTCGCCATTTCTTAAGAGAAAATAGAAATCGTCCAACATAGAAATCTGTGGTATTGGGCGCTGTGCCACAGCCACGATGCTGAGCATCATGAGCCATGTAAATAGGAATAACTTCTTCATTTGCGTACGACTTTAGTGGTTACACTTCCGTTCTTGATGAGATACACCCCTTTGGGGAGCTCGGAGAGAGATTTTACGTTCTTCTCCAGCAGCCGACCATTAAGGTCGTAGACCGTCAGCTGGTCAGACAGGAGGTCGAGATCAGCGGTCTTGACGTCACGAACGCCTGTGCCTGCATTGCCGAAGGTGAACTTGTTTACGTTCTCAAGTGGCCAAGACAGCTCCGTCTCTTCACCCTTTAACATCAGAACACCATTGTCATAGGTGACTACAGGCATCTCGTCGAATAGCACTTGTTGAGAGTTGCCGTCATTGAGCCAGATGATAATGACGGGCTCGTCTGCCGCTTCACCTTGGGCCCAAGTGCCC
>JAEEGJ010010438.1_pt1 | contig 24167 bp, 16 predicted proteins | sample 8958761 | NCBI WGS metagenome assembly JAEEGJ01 (sample SAMN16246546, study PRJNA631951) | gut metagenome | biome: gut microbiome; feature: rumen; material: RS-attached | host: Bos | place: Iran: Karaj | collected 2018-10 | reverse complement strand
ACGCATGGCTAGACTGGGAGAACTTGCTGCATGGCGAGATCGCGGTAGGACACAGCGTGACTACATCACTGTAAGGGAAGCGAAAAGGTTCGTCCCCTTTTGCCCTGTCGGACGGAACGACAAGGGTTAAGGCAAAGGTGTCGATCAAGGACGGCTCCGTCGTCTGGTACTTGCGCTCATGGGACGAAACCACGGCCGACGGCTTCCCGGATCGGGCGGAGGACGGCTTCCTTCCGCCAAACGACTCTACGGGTTGCGGGGAAGGGCATGTATCATTCCGCGTGAGACTCCAAAGTGATGCGCAGCCCGGCGCAACGGTTGAGGAAAGCGCGGTAATCGTCTTCGACGCGAACGAGCCGATAGCGACTGACCCCGCATGGCGCAATGTCGTGTACGGCGACGAGGACTGCATTGGCGAGATCATCGAGGAAGCCTTGAATGACGCCAAGGCGGGCGAGGTAATCGCGCTCCCGAAAGAGGTAGCCTTGTCGGACCTGTCGGTTAATGACAACCGACTTCGCTGGCGCGGCAGTGAGTATGTCGCAAGGGTAAACTACGGGCTTGAGAAGACCGATACTGGCGTTCGCGTGCTGATCAAGCCTTCGGCGGCGGCAATCGGTTCCGGTGTCGGGAAGAACGGCGAGCAGGTCGTGCCGTTCAAGGTCGAGAACGGAGTGGCGACGATCGGAGTGAAAAAGAGCGTTGAGGGCTTCTATTATTCGCTTGAGTCGTCCGACGACTTGAGCTTCGAGTATCCAGAAGAGACCAAGGCGCAAAGGGGGAATGGAAGCGCATTGAATCTCGTTGTCTTTTGCGCGACACGACTAAACCCAAATCGGTCGTTAGATAAATATAATTCCCCGAATCGCTTGGCGGTTTGGGGAATTTTTCGTAATTTTGCCATCCGATGACGTATGCCGACCTTATATTGCCTGTGCCCCTGATGGGGACGTTCACCTATGCCGTGCCTCAGGGCATGACGGTTCAGGTGGGCTGTCGCGTGGTTGTTCCCTTTGGGCGGAGCAAGATGTATGTGGGTATTGTGGCCCGTCTGCACGACGTCAAGCCGCAGGGCTACGAGGTGAAGGATATTGCCGAAGTGTTGGACGTGACGCCTATCGTGACCCAACGGCAGCTGAGGCTCTGGCAATGGATAGGCGACTACTACCTGTCGCCCATCGGCGAGGTCTATAAGGCTGCGCTGCCTGGCGGTCTGAAGGCGGAGGATGGCTATCGGCCCAAGACGGAGACCTTTATCCGTCTGACGCCACAATACCAGAACGTCACCGCCCTCCATATTGCGCTGAACGTGCTGGCCCGTTCGCCCAAGCAGCTGAAGGCTTTTACGGAGTATCTGGCCCTGTCGAAGTGGGACGCAATCGATGAGGAGTGTGGAATGATGAATGTGGAGGTGGCTGAAGTGACGAAGGAAGAGTTGATGAACGCTTCGCAGGCGTCGGCTGATACCATTAAGCAGTTGGAGAAACGCCAGATGCTGGAGTGCTACGAGGTGGAGGTGGGACGCCTGAACCATGGCGGCGACTATCGGCCGGAACTCATTCAGCCGCTGAGTACGGCCCAGCAGGAGGCGTACAACAGCATCCTCATGTCGATGATGAAGAAAGACGTCACCCTGTTGCATGGCGTCACGGGTTCGGGCAAGACGGAGATATACATCCACCTCATCCAGCGTGCCTTGGAGCGCAAGGAACAGGTGCTCTACCTGTTGCCTGAGATAGCCCTGACCGTCCAGATGATGCAGCGCCTGCAGCGCATCTTCGGCAACCGGTTAGGCATCTATCACTCCAAGTACAGCGACGCTGAACGTGTGGAAATCTGGCAGAAGCAGCTTTCGCAGAACCCCTACGACATCATCCTCGGCGCCCGTTCGGCAGTCTTCCTGCCCTTCCAGCGCTTAGGGCTAGTCATCGTCGACGAGGAGCATGAGACGTCGTACAAGCAGCAAGACCCTGCGCCGAGATACCATGCAAGAAGCGCAGCCATCATGATGGCGGCGCAAATGAGGAATGAAAGAAATGAAAGGAATGAAAGAAATGAAAGGAATGAAAAGGAAGAACCAAAGGTTCTCCTGGGTACTGCCACGCCGTCGTTAGAGAGCTATCATAACGCCAAGACGGGAAAGTACGGTCTGGTGGAGCTGAAGGAGCGCTATAAGGGTATCGAGCTGCCCGAGATACAGGTGGTAGATATTGCCGACTTGCAACGCCGCAAGATGATGGCGGGACCGTTCTCACCTCTTTTATTAATGCGTATGCGTGAGGCTTTGGCTCATGGCGAGCAGGTCATCCTCTTCCAGAACCGTCGCGGCTATGCTCCTCAGATAGAGTGTAGCCAGTGCGGCTGGGTTCCCACGTGTCAGCATTGCGACGTGAAGCTCACCCTGCACCGCCAACTGAACCAGTTGACATGCCACTACTGCGGATTTACCTACCGCGTGCCCACCGAGTGTCCTTGTTGTGGCTCCACCGACCTGCGTACACGAGGCTATGGTACGGAGAAGATAGAAGGACAGGTTCGCGAGGCATTCTCTGACTTGAAGTCAGAGTGTGGCGTTGCAATTGCCGACCTGAAGTCAGAAAATGGCGCTAAAATCTCTGAAGCCCGCATTGCCCGTATGGACTTGGACACCACCAGAACTCGCAATGCCTACGAACGCATTATCAGCGACTTCGGCGCTGGACGCACCAACATCCTCATCGGCACGCAGATGATCAGCAAGGGACTCGACTTCGACAACGTATCCGTGGTGGGTATTGTCAATGCCGACGTCATGCTCAACATGCCCGACTTTCGAGCCTACGAGCATGCCTTTATGATGATGGCACAGGTCAGCGGACGTGCAGGACGGAAGAAGAAACGCGGACTCGTCATCCTTCAGACCAAGCAGAAAGACCTGCCCGTCATCAGTCACGTGGTGAACAACGACTACGGCGCCCTCTACCGCCATCTCATTGCCGAGCGTCAGGCGTTCCGCTATCCGCCCTATACACATCTGATCTATGTCTTCCTGAAGCACCGTCATGAGAGTACCGTCCAGACTGCAGCCACCGAACTGGGCTCCCGCCTGCGCCAATGGTTCGGCTCACGTGTGTTAGGTCCCGACAAGCCCTCTGTCGCCAAGGTGAAGCAGCAGAACATCCGCAAGCTGGTACTCAAGTTAGAGTTGGGCATCGATATGAAACGAGTCCGCGAATACCTGCTGTTGGCCCAGTCGCAGATGCTCTCCGACAAGCGTTATGCCTCCCTGCAGGTTTACTACGACGTTGACCCGCTGTGAAGTAAATTGAAAATTTTCATTTTTCAATTATTAATTTTCAATTCTTTTTAGTACCTTTGCCAGCTGAAATTATTAATTAGTCAAAATAACGATGAATAAGAAAATACGCTTTTGTTTGTTTGCCTTGATGATGGCATGTACTTTGACAGGTTATGCCCAGCTCCCCAGCGTGACGCTGAAGACGATGGAGGGCAAGGCTGTTAGTGTAGATACTCTGAACAACGGCGGCAAACCTTTCATTATCGATTTCTTTGCCACGTGGTGCAAACCCTGTAACCGTGAGCTCGACGCCATCAGTGAGGTCTATGACGACTGGCGACAGGAGACTGGCGTACGCATTTTTGCCGTATCCATCGACCAGGCCCAGAATATAAATAAGGTGAAGCCGCTGGTTGACAACCACAACTGGGAGTACGACGTGCTGCTCGACCCCAATGGCGACCTGAAGCGTGCGTTAGGCATTCAGGTGATTCCCTACGTGCTCATTGTCGACGGACAGGGGAATATCGTCTACCGCCATAACGGCTATACCGACGGTGAAGAGTCGGAACTGATAGAAAAAGTCCGTACATTAATCAAAAAATAAATGAGGAGACTGCTACTCTCGCTGACGGCGTTGTTCTGTTCTCTGGCACTTGCTGCCCAAGAACAAATCTCTGACAAACAGTCAGGGAATGGGATTTCGTTGCATGGTACCATCCAGAGCGACGTACTGCTTCCACAGCGTGACGAGAAGATAGGTGCAGAGAAGACGGACGACCTGCTGACTAACACATACGTTGACTTGCAGCTGCAGAGCCATTATGTCGATGCCGGGGTGCGCATGGAGTACTTGGAGCACCCCCTGCCAGGTTTCGAGCGCGACTTCGAAGGATGGGGCGTTCCCCACTTCTGGGTCAAGGGACGTCTGGGCTGTGCTGAACTGACGGCAGGCACGTTCTATGAGCAGTTTGGTTCAGGACTCATCCTGCGTACCTACGAGGAACGCTCCTTGGGTATCGACAACTCGCTGTTGGGTGGCAGGTTGGTGGTAAAGCCCCTGAAGGGTGTCACCCTGAAAGCCCTGTCTGGCAAACAGCGCCGCTACTGGAAGTGGAACAAGTCGCTGGTGAGCGGTGCCGATGCCGAGGTGGCACTCAACGAGTGGATACCAGCCTTGCAGAAGTCGGAAACGGGTCTGACGTTAGGTGCTTCATGGGTCAACAAATATGAGAGTCAGGAGAACATCTTCGTGGATTCCACCCACAAGCTAAACCTGCCAGAGTATGTCAATGCATGGGACGTTCGAGCTACATTGAACAAAGGTCCGTGGAGCCTGCTGGCTGAGTATGCACAGAAGACACAGGATCCATCGTTCGACAACCAATATAATTACGACAAAGGGACTACCGCCTTGTTCTCAGGCTCTTACTCCCAGAAAGGGTTGAGTCTGCTCCTTCAGGCCAAGCGCAGCGAGAACATGTCGTTCCGCAGCCGTCGTTCGATGATAGGAACCTCGTCGTCCATCAACCACCTGCCGGCTTTCACACAGGAACATACCTACGCCCTGGCAGCCCTCTATCCCTATGCCACACAATTGGCTGGTGGTGAGTGGGCTTGGCAGGCTGAGGCAGGCTATAACTTCAAGCGTAAGACGGCACTGGGCGGCAAGTATGGCATGAATCTGAAGCTTAACTTCTCGCATGTCCGCTGGGAAGGTGAGACGTTCTATCAAGATATTGACGTCCAGCTGACACGTCGTTGGACGAAAGACTTCCGCCTGACGCTGATGTATATGAACCAGCGCTACAATAAGACCATCGTCGAAGGTGAGGGAGGTATGGTGCGCAGCAACATCTTCATCGCTGACGGCAAATACCAGCTGGCACCCAAGACGGCTCTGCGTGCCGAAGTGCAGTATCTGACGACGGCTGACGACCAGGGCGACTGGCTCTATGGACTCGTGGAACTGTCGTTAGCTCCCCACTGGATGCTTTCCGTCAGCGACATGTATAATGCTGGCGAGACAGAGCTTCACTACTATCAGGGTGGAGTGGCGTTCAGCACAGGTGCCCATCGCCTTCAACTGGGCTATGGACGGACACGTGCCGGCTATAACTGTTCAGGTGGCGTCTGCCGCTATGTGCCTGCCAGCAAGGGCGTCAGCCTGTCGTACAACTATAATTTCTGATTGTTGTATAATGAAAAAAATGAATGAAATGAAAGTAATGAAAGAAATAAAAATGAGAAATGAAGGAATGATAATGACATTTCTTTCATTACTTTTATTATTTATATGTGGAGCCTGCAGCCACATCGACGAGGCTGACCGGCTTATTTACGTGAAGCCAGATCCTGTCCAGCGTTGTGTGCTGCTTGAGGACTTTACGGGCCAGCGCTGCATCAACTGTCCGCGAGGTACTGAGGTGATTGAGCAATTGCAACAGGAGTATGGAGACTCCATACTGATTTCCGTGGGCATCCATAGCGGTCCGTTGGGTTTTGCAGGTAACAACACAATTATTGGTCTGGCTACTGATGTGGGCAATGAGTACTATAACCATTGGCAACTGGAATATCAGCCTGTAGGGTTGGTCAACCGTCATGGTGCCGTCAACTACACCGACTGGCCAGCGGCTGTTAAGACAGAACTCTCACGTCCCGCTCCCTTGTCAATGAAGGCTGAGGTGTCCATACAAGACAACGAGGTTGGCATCCGTCTGACGATGACAGGTACTGACGGCAGCACCAAAGGTAAGCTACAGGTCTGGCTGGTGGAGGATGGCATCACAGCGATGCAGCTCATGCCTGACGGTTCGGCTAACAGCCAGTATGTGCATAACCATGTGTTCCGTGTGGCAGTAAACGGTACGTGGGGCGAAGACTTCGAGCTTCAGGAGGGCGAAACAAAGACAACCAACCATACGCAGGTTGTTGATCCGTCGTGGAACCCTGCAAACCTTAATGTTGTGGCTTTCGTCTATAACAACCAGGGCGTGCTGCAGGCAGTGAAGGGAAAAATAAAAGAATAAAAGAATAAAAGATTAAAAGAATAAAAGAATAAAGATTGATAATTGAGAGAATGCTTATGAAGAAACTATTTACGCTGGTTTTGTTTCTGTTGACCACTGCATGTGCTATGGCGCAGGACAATACCTTCCAGTTCGTTGATGAAGGCGGCAACGTAGTGGCCAATGGCACAACACTCAACTGCCAGACGCTGGTGGAGGACGTTTTTCTTGGAAACTGCATCAAAACCGGACTTTCCGTCAAGAACACCACGGAGGCTACTGCTTCTATCCGTATGGTCTACAACATCGAGACCATCGACAACGGCATGTTCCAGATTTGTTTCCCAGAGAATTGCATCACACGTAGTGAGGCTGGAGAATACGCAACTACCGCAGGTAGCTTGGGCGCAGGCATGAAACGCAGTCTGCTGTGCGAATGGTTCCCTGACGGTTACGGCACTTGCAAGGTGCGGCTGACCATTGAAGTGCTTAATACCTTAGGTCTCAAAAAAGCCGACGGTCCTGCTGTGAACATCGTTTTCAACTATGCCGACCCTGCCCACATCGACAGTCAGAAGCGCAACGTTACCGTTACTGACAGCTATAACCTGCAAGGCCAGCACGTCGCTGCCCCCCATCAGGGAATTAGCATCAGCCGCCTTTCCAATGGAAAAACAGTTAAACACATTAATAAATAATCAACATTAGCTTATGAAAAAAGTATTTACTCTTCTCGTCATGCTCGCCACCGTTGGTGTGCTGAGTATGCAGGCACAAGTGCTTCAAAAAGCACCGTTTAAGAATGCTGTATCCAACAGGGCACAGCGAGCTGTTATCGAACCCGGATCCAACCAAGTCTGGTGGGGTTATTCAAAGAACTATAGCAGTCTGTCAAACGTAGGCGTGACGGCGGCTGACACCTATCATTGTGCCATCTTCGTTCCTGGCAATCATAAAATTGCCGGAGGTAAGACCATCGATGCTATCCGTATTGGAATGTTTGCCCCCAATGTCACTAATGTCAAGGTTTGGATTGCCAGTCAGAAACCGTCAGCCATTGACACCGACAATTGCCTGCAGGTTGTTGATGTCCCTGCTTCAGAACTTGGCAGCATTCAGATTGACGTGCCTCTTACCACACCTTACACCATTCCTGCCGAGGGTGTCTATGTCGGCTATTCGTTCACCATTACGAAGGTTGAATACCAAGATGATGCATACCCAGTGTTGTTCTTTAGCGAGAGTGGCGTCAGCAACGCTTTCTTCCTCAGGGCTGAGACTAACAGTCCCAACTGGAGTGATCTGACTTCGGAGTTTGGTAATCTGTACCTGCAAGTGCTGCTTAAGGGCGAATTTCCCACCAATATGGTGACACCCTCCGACTTCGGTCCCGTCTATGCGGAGGTTGGTACTGGCGTAAGTGCCATCTTTGCTGTGGAGAATCAAGGTGGCGACCCCGTCTCCAGCATTGACTACACCATCACAACCGACGATTTCACCAGTGCTGAGAGCCATGTCGATATAGACCCCGCTCTTGAAGGTTTCTCAAAGGGCCGCATGGTTGTTGCCATTCCCGCCGATGGCGTTCAAGGCAAGAAAGAAAAAACACTGACCATCACCAAGGTTAACGGCAAGGAAAACCTGGCTGACGACAAGACGGCCAAGTTCACGCTGTTTACCGTCAGCGAAATCATCAGCCGCAATGTCCTTGTAGAACAGTTTACTGGTATAGAATGCGGCTGGTGTCCGCGTGGTCATGTCGGTATGGCAAATATGCGTGAAGCCTACGGCGGCCGTTTTGTCGGTGTAGCCATACATCAATATATTCCAGCTGGTAAGTCACAGACTAGCGATGCCATGTTTATAGCTAAAAACAATTATGCCAAGCTTAACTTTGGTGGTGCTCCTTCGGCTCGTGTCAACCGTGGTGGAGAAGTGGATCCCTACTATGCTACAAACACTGGCATTTACAATACGATGGAGTCAGAAATGGCTATTCCTGGATTGGCTGACGTTCAGGTCAGCGGCACCTTCGACGAAGCCTTCACAAAGGTGGATGCCAAAGCCAAACTCCGTCCGTTGTTCGAGGGTACTTATAAGTTAGAGTTTGTACTGGTTGCCGACGGTCTGAAGGGTTCGGGTACAGGATGGAACCAGGCCAACTACTACAGTTCTGTCTATTCTAGTCAGACAAGCATTACCAAAGAAAGTCTGCCCGATGACTTGAAGTTCCTCTATGACTTAGGCGCATCATTCTATCCCACCTTCAACGACGTAGCCATTGCCAGCTCATATGTCGGCGGCTCAAACAAGGTGCCTGCACAGACAATTGCCGCTGGTGAAACAGCAGAGGTCAGCTATTCAATGGATCTTCCCACCTCTACGAAGTTGAAGAATGCCCTGCAGAAAGACCAGATCTACGTTATCGCCATCCTCATCGACAGCACGGGTAGCATTGCCAATGTGGGCAAGGCAAGGGTAGATGGTATCACAGGCATCTCCACTGTCAATGGCGGCAAGACCAATGAGACAGTCTTCTATAGTCTTGACGGACGTAAGCTCTCCGCTCCGCAGCAGGGCATCAACATTGTCAAGATGAGCGATGGAAGCACACGTAAGGTTATGATGAAGTAAAAGTTCGAACTGGCCGTTAGGTTAACGACCAATTGCCTTTGCGTATAAGAATGGAGAAAATCCTCAGGAGAACGTCAAGTTTTCCTGAGGATTTCTTCAACTTTTCTAGGTTAGAAGTCGACTTGGCAACCGAGACCAAGCACGTAGTTAGTACGGGTGAACGAGTCGCTGATGCCCTCTGAGGGATAGTTCTCGCGGTTATACTTTTCGTAGTTGGTCTGGAAGTAGGCGGCAGAGAGCATGATGTTGTCCTTCACTTTGTAGCTGAAACCAAGACCGATGCTGTAGCTGTTAGCCACAAACGACATGTCGTTCATGTACTGGTCCGACAGTCCGTAGCGTGTCAGCTGTCCACCACACGAGACGTTCAACCGGTCAGTCACGTCCCACTCGACACCAGCTAAAAACTCATTGGTGTTGTGGTCGAGCAGGTCCTGCGAGTTGTTATACCAGCTGGCATTCTTGTCGAAAAAATAGTGCCAGCCAATGTTCAGCGACACCACATCGACGGGTTTCCACTGGGCACCGACAGACAGCATGGCTGGGGCGTCCTCGTTAACCTTCTCACCGTCGCGGAACTTGTTGACGGCAGCAATCTCGCTGGCTTCATTGACCGTCGACTCGTTCTTCATGCGGATTTGTGTCCTGAACTCATACTTGGCGGCGAAGTTGAAGTTCTTTAACTTATAGTCTATACCGATGACGGGGGCGATGCCCAGACCGTCCTGGTTACACAGCAGGTTAACGCCTTGGGCGTACTTCTGCAACTGGTTCAGACTGGTCTTTGTGTTCTCCAACTGAGCCTGCTTGGCCAGCAGTTCGGCAGGAACGGGCACTCCCGCGGCCTCATACTTGGCGATGCCAGCGTTCACTTGCTCCAAACCATTGTTGATAGTGGTTGAGGCGCCCTGTAAGTAGTCGGCGAAGTCCACATAGCCGCCCTCGGTCTTTACCTCGATGTTGCTGATCTTGGCCTTATAGGTGGCGTCGCCGTAGAGCAGGCGCAGACCACCATAGACAGACAGGTTAGGATAAAACTTATAAGCGGCACCCACCTGTACACCATAATAATACTGGCGGCCTTTCATATATCCGTTCATGTCGTAACCCTGAGCGCCCAATGGTTTCAGCATGCCGGCAATGTTGCCTACAACGCTCTCGAAGGAACCCAGACCATCGGAAAACTCACACGAACCGCCACCACCAGGCACCGACATGTTGAGCTGAATGCTCCAGTTGTCCTTGTTATAGGCAGCTTGCAGCGAGGGAATCACAGGAGCATCGGCTACACCCTCGAATTCCTTAACGCTAAGACCGCCGTTCTTCTTGCCCAATGCAAAGACCGGATTAGTAGAGTTGATGGTACGAGTCTGGTGTGCGTACTGCCAGTTAAAGGCTATGTGGAAGCCGTCATTCATGAAGGCCACACCAGCGGGATTCGAGTAGACACCGTCCAATCCGATGGCTGCATCACGTGCAGGGTTCTTAAGGAATGATACACTTTGGTTGGTGTTGGTGAGTATACCGCCAGCCAAGGCACTTGTCACCGTCATCGTGAAAACAATCACTGAGAATACAATCTTTTTCATCTTTTAAACAAAAATTATCTAAAAACGGCTGCAAAGGTAATGCTATTGCACAAAACAGCTGCAAAAGTGCAAGATGAATTAAAGAATATTAACTAAAACCTGCACATTTTCTGCTCAAATGAGCGAAAATGTGCAGAAATTGTGTTCGCAAACACCAGTTTTTAGCCTCACTTTGTTATCGCGTTCACGCCTTCTTTTCGTCAGGATAACTGACGCGAGTATGATAGACCGTTTTCAGTTTTTCTATGAGTACGGTCTTGGCATACTGGATGTCACGGAACGTAATAGGACACTCGCGGAAGTAACCCTCGGCAACCTGGGTATCGATGAGCTTTTCCACTAACTGACGGATAGACTGCTCGGTGTAGTCGGGCAGGGAACGTGATGCGGCCTCCACGGTGTCGGCCATCATCAGACAAGCTTGTTCGCGGGTGTAGGGATTAGGACCGGGATAGGTGAACAGCAGTTCGTCGACGGGTTCGTCAGGATGTTCGTTCTTATAGCGGATAAAGAAGAACTTGGCCTTGCCCAGACCGTGGTGGGTAGCGATGAACTCACGGATGACCTTCGGCAGGTTGTATTTGTCAGCCATCTTCAGGCCTTCCGTCACGTGACTGATGATGATCTGTGCGCTCTCTATGTCAGTCAGCATCTCGTGTGGGTCGATACCCGACTGGTTTTCCGTGAAGTAGATGGGGTTCGACAATTTGCCGATGTCGTGATAGAGGGCTCCCGTACGCACCAGTTGGGCCCTGGCATCAATCTTGTTGGCTATCTCGCCAGCCAAGTTAGCCACCTGGATGGAATGGTTGAAGGTACCTGGGGCTACTTCGCTCATACGACGGAGCAGTTCATTGTTCGTGTTAGAGAGCTCAATGAGGGTGATGTCGCTGGTAAATCCAAAGGCCTTCTCGATGAGATAGAGCAATGGATAGGCGAAGAGTAGTGCGATACCGTTTACTATCAGGTAGTTGTAGGTACGGTAGTCTATCATGGTGAGTGCCGTAGCCTGGGTCCAGTCGAAGGTCAGATTGACGGCTATGCAGGAAATGGTAATGCTGATGGCCGACTTGAAGAGCTGTGAGCGCTGGGAGAGTTCGCGCAGGGAGTTGATGGCCACGATGCCTGCCACAGTCTCGACAACGACAAACTCGAACGGATCCTGTAGCATGATGGCGCAGATGAGTATCATTGTGAAGTGCGTCATAAAGGCTGTCCTGGAGTCCATAAAGATGCGTATGAATATGGGCACCATGGCGTAGGGCAGTATATAGACGTGAATGAAGGTGCTTCTGACAAACAGCGCCGTCAGCAGTGAGAAGATGATGATTAGCGTATAGAGCATGGCGAGGCTGCGCGGCTTCTCAAGATAGTCCTTCCGATAGAGGATGAGGTAGAAGGTGAAGCATATCATGAGGATGGCGACGTAGAGCACCTGTCCCAACTGTGAGATGCGGTTTTGTGTGCGGTCTTGATTGCGACGGTCGTTCTCCTTCATGTACGACTCGATGATGTGGTAGGTGCGGTCGGTGACTATTTCGCCGCGGTCCACTATCTTCTGTCCTGTCTGCACCAGTCCGCTGGCCAGTGGGATGCTCGCTAACAGTTCATTCTTGCTGGTTTCGCTGCGCTCACGGTCGTAAATCAGGTTTGGCACAATGTAATCGTTAAGGTTGCACTTTTGCAGTTGCGCCCTATAAGGTGAGAGCATACCGTCCTGAAACAGTTGTTCGTATGCTTTTTTCTGTGAATAGACTTCCATGATGGATACACTGGTGGCCTCCTTGTTGCTGACCACGCGTATCATACTGGAGGTGTCGCTGTACAGTTCGTCATACTCCTTTGACTCCATAATGCCTTGGCGGTAGAGACTATGCAGACGGTTGGAAATGACGCTGATGTAATCGTTAGGCACATCGGCAATGCCGTCGGCATAGTCTTGGGCAAACTTATTGACCATCTGGATTTCCGTCTCCTCATGCAAACGATAATAAGGCTCGTATTCCCGCATCACGCTGTCACGTTCGTGTTTGATGGCCTCTTCAGACTTCATGACGGCGAAGTCGAAGGGAGCTGTAAACTCGGCATATTTCCAAGGTTTGCCTTTTTCTACGTGGAAGATGCTGCTATTGTCGTGAGGCATGGCCCATACGACAATGATGACGGTGACAATGACGGGAAGGACGCGCGTCAGAATGTCACGCCAGGCTATGTTCTCTTTGATGTTCAGACTGTTCATTTGCGGATAAAGAGTAATCAATTTCGCTTTTACCGTGCAAAGATACTAAATAATTCATAATTCATAATTCATAATTCATAATTATTTTGTAACTTTGCACCTAAAATAATAAAAATATGTCAGAAAGAAGAGTAAGAGTGCGTTTTGCACCGAGTCCTACAGGGGCTTTGCATATTGGCGGCGTACGTACCGCTTTATATAATTATCTGTTTGCCCGTCAGCATGGCGGCGACCTGGTTTTCCGTATTGAAGATACCGACTCCACGCGTTTCGTGCCTGGTGCCGAGGAGTATATCATAGAGTCGTTCAAGTGGCTTGGCATCAAGTTCGACGAGGGCGTGTCGTTTGGTGGCGACAAAGGTCCCTACCGCCAGAGCGAGCGTCGAGACATCTATAAAAAATATGTACAGCAACTGCTGGATGCCGGCAAGGCATACATTGCTTTTGACACCCCGCAGGAGTTGGAGGCAAAGCGTGCCGAGATACAGAATTTCCAGTATGACTGCCATACCCGCAGTCAGATGCGCAACTCGCTGACGCTGCCTCAGGAGGAGGTAGATCGACTCATCGCTGAGGGTCAGCAGTATGTGGTACGCTTCAAGGTGGAGGAAGGTCAGGAAATTCTTGTCAATGACCTCATCCGTGGCGAGGTGCGTGTCAAGAGCGACATCTGCGACGACAAGGTGCTCTACAAGAGTGCCGACGAGCTGCCGACCTACCACTTGGCCAACATTGTTGACGACCACTTGATGGAGATTTCGCATGTCATTCGTGGTGAGGAGTGGTTGCCATCGGCACCGCTGCACGTTATGCTCTATCGTGCCTTCGGCTGGGAAGATACCATGCCGCAGTTTGCCCACCTGCCGCTGTTGCTCAAGCCCGTCGGCAACGGCAAGCTCTCCAAGCGCGACGGTGATAAGCTGGGCTTCCCCGTATTCCCCTTGGAATGGCATGATCCCAAGACGGGCGAAGTCAGCTCAGGCTATCGCGAGCAAGGCTACTTGCCCGAGGCCGTCATTAACTTCCTGGCTCTGCTGGGCTGGAGTCCTGGTAACGATCAGGAAATGATGACACTCGACGAGATGGTCAACCTGTTCGACATTTCCAAGTGCTCGAAGAATGGTGCCAAGTTTGACTTTATGAAGGCAGAATGGTTCAACCGCCAGTATCTCTTGCAGCGTCCTGACAGCGACTGGTGTCCAGCCTTCGACAAGGTGCTGAAGGAGAATGGCATTACAGCCACTGCCGAGCAAGAAGCTGAAGTGGTGCGTATGATGAAAACCAAGGTCATTGAAGTGACAGACAAGCAGGGCAACACCAGAAAGCGCAACATTTCCTTCCCCAGTGACCTCTGGCCGCTTACGAAGTTCTTCTTCGTGGCTCCCACCGACTTTGACAGGGAGGGTGACAAATTTATCCGCAAGAACTGGAATGAGCATACGGCAGAGCAGATGCGCCAGATGCAAGCTGTGCTGGAAACCATCAACGACTGGAGCGTGGAAGGCCAAAAGGCCGTCATCGACCCATGGGTGGAGCAGGTGGGTTTCAAACCTTGGAACGCATGGCGCATTGCCCTGGTTGGCACAGGTCAGGGACCTGATATGTACGAACTTTCTGCCTTCCTCGGCAAAGAGGAGACCCTGCGCCGCATGCAGCACGCCATTGAGGTTCTTGGGTCGTAATAACGTAATAAAGAAATAACGAGACACATTGTATAATATAATCATTTATATCTACCAGTTAGGCGTCATTATTGCGAGCTTCTTCAATGAGAAGGTGCGCAAGATGTGGCGTGGAGAGCGCGAGGCTGTTCGCATTCTGCGTGAACAGGTAGATCCTAATGCCAAATATGTATGGTTCCATGCCGCCTCGTTGGGTGAGTTCGAACAGGGTCGTCCGCTTATGGAACAGTTGCGCAGCGAGCATCCGGAATACAAGATCTTGCTGACATTCTTCTCGCCGTCGGGTTATGAGGTACGTAAGAACTATTCTGGTGCCGACATCATCTGCTACCTGCCGTTAGACACCATCACCAACGCCCGTCGCTTCCTGCGTACAGTAAGGCCTGTCATGGCGTTCTTCATCAAGTATGAATTCTGGTATAACTATCTGCACATCCTGAAGCACCGCAATGTGCCGGTTTACAGTGTTTCCAGCATTTTCCGTCCAGACCAGGTTTTCTTCCGCTGGTATGGTAAGCAGTATAGTCGCGTGCTAAAGTGCTTTACCCACTTCTATGTGCAGAATGAAGTGAGTCTTCAGTTGTTGGCAAAATTGGGCATCCATAATGTCACCGTTGTCGGAGACACCCGTTTTGACCGCGTGTTGCAGATTAAGGCTGCCGCCAAACAGCTGCCGGTTGTAGAAGCATTCTGCCAACCCTCAAAAGTTTTTGTGGCCGGCTCTTCATGGCAACCTGACGAGGACATCTTCATTCCATTCTTCAACAAGCATAAGGACTGGAAACTCATCATCGCTCCTCACGTCATTGGTGAAGACCACCTGCAACAGATAGAGCACCAACTGGCAGGTCGTAAAGTAGTGCGTTATACCGATGCCACCGAAGACAATGTCCAAGAGGCAGAAGTACTTATCATCAATTGCTTTGGATTGCTCAGCAGCATATATGGCTATGCTTGTGTAACTTACGTTGGTGGTGGCTTTGGTGTAGGCATCCATAACACTTTGGAGGCTGCCGTCTGGGACGTACCTGTCATTTTCGGTCCAAATAACCAGCGTTTCCAGGAGGCGCAGGGTCTGAAGGCTTGTGGCGGAGGACAGGAAATCACCAGTTCGGATGACTTCTGCCGTATCATGCAGCGCTTTATCGACCAGCCACAGACCATAGATGAGGCTGGCCGGCAGTCTGGTGCTTACGTCAAGCAGATGACTGGCGCCACGCAGAAAATCCTCGCCGACGTTAAATTATAAATTGTCAAATTGTAAATATCTGTGGCTTTAATTAAGAGTTATAAAGGTATGTCGCCCAAGTGGGGCAAAGACTGCTACTTCAGCGAGAACGCCACCATCGTGGGAGATGTCACGCTGGGAGATGAATGTTCTATATGGTTCAATGCCGTCGTGCGTGGTGATGTGGCTCCCATCACCATCGGCAACTGCACCAATGTTCAGGATGGCTCGTGTGTCCATGTGACTTTCGATACAGGTCCTACGCATATCGGCAACTATGTTACCATTGGCCATAACGTCACCGTGCATGCCTGTACCATCCACGACCATGCTCTCATCGGTATGGGTTCAACGCTTCTCGATGGTTGCGAGGTGGGCGAGGGCTCTATCGTGGCTGCCGGCGCTCTGGTGTTGCAGAACACGAAGATTCCTCCCGGCGAGATATGGGGCGGCGTCCCTGCCAAGTATATCAAGCCCGTTCGTCCAGGACAGACAGACAATGCCGAGCACTACGTCGCATACTCGAAAGAATATTTGAAAGCCGACCAATGAGTGCAAAGAACCGTTTCCTTCGTCTTTCTTGTATGAAGAAGACGGCCGTTTTACTATTTTCTCTGTTTGCACTATTACCTCTTACGTTGTGTGCCCAGCATCCCGAGACGTACGAGTGGCGAACACCCAGTAAGAACTCCTCTGAGTCGATGCCCTGTGGTGGCGGAGATGTAGGTATGAATGTGTGGTGCGAGGACGGCGACGTGCTTTTCTATCTTTCACGCTCAGGGTGTTTCGACGAGAACAATACTCTGCTGAAACTGGGACGTTTCCGCATCCACCTGTCTACACCGTTCGATACGAAGTCGTTCCGGCAGCAGTTAGTGCTCTACGACGGCTATTGTCAAGTAACCGACGGCCAGCACTGGGTAGTCATCTGGGCCGACGTCAACAAACCCGTAGTGCATGTCGAAGTATCGTCGGAGAAGGAGAAGTGTGACGTCGACGTGACTTACGAGTCGTGGCGTACCAAAGACCGTGAGATGACACGTCGTGAGGCCTTCCAGAGCAGTTGGAAATTTGCTGCTCCCAAAGGTACTAAGACCTTACGCGACAGTATTGAAGTCCGTACCGATGGCATCGTCTTCTTCCATAGAAACAAGCAAGAAACCATCTTCGACGCCACCGTCAGCCAGCAACAGATGGATGCTGTCAAGGACAGTCTTTATAACCCTTTGAAGAACCTCACCTTCGGAGGCTACCTGCATGGTGACCAGTTTCTGTTCAAGGGTCGCACCCAAGGCCGTCATGCCAGCACCGATTACGAAGGATGGACGCTCCAGTCGCGCCGTCCCTTGCAGCGCCACGCCTTCACTATCACTATGGCTACATGTCAGGGTTCCCTCGCTGAGTGGCAGTCATTGCTCAACCAGACGCAACGCGCCATCCAGACCAAGCGTGACTATAAGCTTACCCGCGACTGGTGGCACCAGTTTTGGGAAAGAAGCTATATTAAAGGGAATGAAAGGAATGGAGGTAATGACCTTGCACAGTCCATTTCTCATTTAACCAGGAACTACACACTCTTTCGCTATATGCTGGGCTGCAACAGCCGTGGTCAGTGGCCGACGAAGTTCAACGGCGGACTCTTTACTTTTGACCCCGAGTTCGTCCACCATGCCGGACACCCTGTGGCAAAGGGTGTCAGCCCTGACGAATATAACCTCTCGCCAGACTACCGCAATTGGGGCGGTGGTGTACATACGGCGCAGAACCAGCGACTGGTCTATTGGCCCATGCTGAAGAGTGGTGACTACGACTTGCTGTTGCCCCAACTCCGTTTCTACCTTAATATATATAAGAACGCCGAGGAACGTTCGCGCCATTATTGGGGGCACGAGGGTGCCTGCCTCACCGAACAAGTCGAGAATTATGGCTTGCCTTGCTATGCCGAGTATGGCACAAAGCGTCCCAATGGTTTCGACCCAGGCATGCAGCGCAATGCTTGGTTGGAGTACGAGTGGGACACCTGTCTGGAGTTTTGCATGATGGCATTGGAGGTCTTGTCAATTGAGAATAGTGAATTGGACATTTCTAAAACTCAACTAACCGATTTCATCACGTCCTGCCTGCGCTTCTTCGACGAACATTACCAGTACCTCGCTACCATGCGTGGTGCCAAAAAGCTGGATGGCAACGGCCATCTGGTGCTTTATCCAGGCAGTGGTGCCGAGACGTTCAAAGGTGCCTACAACAGTACTTCGACCATTGCTGCCCTGCGCACCGTCGCAGAAGAACTGCTGAGAAATGTCTCGGCGCAGCCTATTTCTCATTTCTTAGAGCGTCTCCCTGATATTACCGTCCGTGACGGCATGATTCAGCCCGCCCTGCACTATGAGCGGGTGCAGAACACAGAAACCACCCAGCTCTATCCCGTCTTCCCTTGGCGCATGTACGGTGTGGGACGACCTGACTTAGAGATAGCTCGTAATACCTATCTCAACGACTCGTTGGCCGTCAAATTCCGCTCTCACGAGGGATGGAAGCAGGATGCTATCTGGGCAGCTTGTTTAGGACTTACCGATGAGGCTGCACGCTTGGTGTCTTTGAAACTCGCTGATGGTCCCTATCGTTTTCCTGCTTTTTGGGGACCGGGCTTTGACTGGAGTCCTGACCACAACTGGGGCGGTTCAGGCATGATTGCCCTTCAGGAGATGCTGCTTCAGGAGGTTGGTGACACCCTCTATCTTTTCCCTGCTTGGCCCAAGCAATGGGATGTCAGCTTCCGCCTCCATGCACGTGGTGGGGTGACCGTCGAAGCCGAGTTGAAGGATGGACGCGTCATTAGTGCAAAAGCCTCGTCAGACCAAAAGAAAATAGTCTTACCATAAAATGAGGCTAAGGGTAGGATACCACACAATAAGAAAAAACTGAGGGTTGGATGTCATACATCACAACCCTCAATTAGTCTCAGACTTTCTTTCACCTTAGTCGTTAATCACTTTCTGGATAGTGCCGTCTTCGTTGTAGAACAGGCGCTGCACCTTCAGCGAACGCAAGTGGGTGATGTCGTTCGAAGGTACGCAGTCGTGGTAGCAGAGATACCACTGCCCCTTGAACTCTACGATGCTATGATGGGTTGTCCAGCCCACGACAGGGTCGAGGATGACACCCTGATAGGTGAACGGTCCGTAGGGGTTGTCGCCGATGGCATAGCACAGGAAGTGGCTGTCGCCAGTAGAGTAAGAGAAATAGTACTTACCATTATACTTGTGCATCCAGCTGGCCTCGAAGAAACGGTGAGGATCGCTAGCTTTCAGAGGCTGTCCGTCCTTGTCGAGAATGACAACGGCACGCGGAGCCTCAGCAAACTGTAGCACGTCGTCGCTCATGCGTACCACATTGCTGGGAATAGCAGGATAGTCGGCCTTTGCAAAGAGCTCGCCCTGATGGTCTGGAGCAGCACCGAGGTCGATGAGTCCGTTCTGGTCGCCATACTTGCCAAAGACGGGAGCCAGTCCGTTGGGTAACGGGCGCCACCACTGCAGCTGTCCGCCCCAGAGGCCGCCAAAGTAACAATAAACCTGGCCGTCGTCGTCCTTGAACACGCAGGGGTCAATGGAGAACGAGCCTCGGATGGGCTTATCCATTGGAACAAATGGGCCTTCAGGTTTGTCGGCCACAGCTACACCAAGACGGAACACACCATCGTAGGCCTTTGCCGAAAAAACGAGATAGTACTTGCCATTTTTCTCAACACAGTCGTTATCCCACATCTGTTTCTCAGCCCAGGGTACGTCCTTCACGTCAAGGATGACACCATGATCTGTCACCTCGCCGTTCTCAATATCGTCCCACGAGAGCACGTGGTAGTCCTTCATCTGGAAGTGTCCGCCATCGTCGTCGAAACACTCGCCGGCATCCCAGTCGTGGCTGGGATAGATGTACAGCTTGCCGTTAAACACATTAGCCGCAGGGTCGGCCATATAGTCACTGGGGAAAAGATACCTTGGTTTCATAGTCTTTTGTTTATTGTTTCGTTATGTCGATATTACGTTATCACGTTATGTTGTTATCACGAGTTATTTATAAAGGTTAATAATCTCGTTGACGACCGGCTTTGCCTGATACTGGCGGTCGAAGAGCAGCGGATAGTTTGTGCGTCCTTTGACGGGCCAGCCGTTAAGCCACGAACCGCCGTCGCTGACGCCCCACAGGTTGATGCGACTGATCTGCGCACGGTGTTTGTAGTAGATGTTGAACAGCTGCATCCAGCGGGCGTCCACTTCCTTTTGTTTCTCCTTGGGCAGACCGGCAGTATAGGGGTTCAGCTTTTGCTGCATCTCGAAATTCTGACTGATGTCGGCACCGCCGAAGCCTTCCGGGCTGGGCAGCACGTTGAGGTCGAGCTCGGTAATCATCACCTTCACGCCACAGGCGGCAAAGGCGTCCATCGATTTTTCGTACTCTTCTAAGTCAGGATAGTCTAAGCCGTTATGACTCTGCATGCCCACGCCGTCAATGCGCAGACCTTTCTCTTTCAGCTTCTTGACCAGTCGGCAGACGGCATCGCGCTTGTCGGGCTTGGCCATCGAGTAGTCGTTGTAGTAAAGCTCGGCATCGGGGTCTGCCTCATGGGCAGTACGGAAGGCAATCTCGATGAACTCCTCGCCAAGCAGACGGTAGTATGGGGAATTGCGGAACGAGCCGTCGTCGTTGATGGCTTCGTTCACTACATCCCAACCGTGTACTTGACCCTTGAAATGGCCTACGACCGTCTTGATATGCTTGATGATTCGCTCTTTCAGCACCTCCTTTGAGGCAGGACTGGCTGTGTATCCATTAGTGAACCACCAGTCGGGAGCCTGCGAATGCCATACTAAGCAATGACCAATGACTTTCAGGTTGTGCTGCTGGCAGTAGCTGACGAACTTGTCGGCTACGCGGAAGTCGAAGATGCCCTCGGCAGGAGCCAGCGACTCGGGCTTCATACAGTTCTCGGCCACGGCACAGTTGAAGTGCTTGTCAACGATGGCATCGCCCTCTGGTACCTGCCCATCGCTTTGCCACTGGTTGATGGCAACGCCGATGAGACTATACTTGCCGATTGCATCCTTAAGTCCTTGAGCGTTGGCAGAGGTCGCAAAGCCTACTGCCAGCGCTATAACGATGAGCTTCTTCATAGAGCTTTATTTGCTGCGTTCTTCAATCTTCTTGTTGATGTCGTCAATCACCTCGTCAGTCAGTTCATAACGGCTGATGATGAACATAGCCAGGGCCAGGAGCAGGGCGGGGATGACGCAAACTAGCCACAGGATACCCTCCTCGGCAAACGGAGTCTGCTGAATGACATTGCTATTATAGCCTACGTATGCCAGAACGGCCGGACCGACAATGCTTCCGAAGGTCATACCAGCCTTGAAGAACAGTCCCGTCAGGGCATTGACGATACCAGAGATACGGCGACCGGTGGTGTATTCGCCATAGGATATCACCTCAGGCACCAAGGCCCACATATAACCTGTAGCCACGATGACACCAGTACTCTTGATGAACTGAGCCACGTAAATCATCATCATGCTCGGATTCTCCATCTTGGAAATGACATAGAGCATGGCCATACCGATGATGGCGGCACCAAGGAAGATGTAGAACATATTCTTCTTACCGACCATGCGCTTGAACCAGGGAACAAGGGGCATGAACAAGAAAGCTGGAATTGAACCCAAAGCCATGAAGATGGACAGTTCCTGAGCCGAGCCGTGCAGGTTGCTGTTGATGAAGTATGCTCCAGCGGCATTACCTACCGACATCATGGCGAAGGCAGTGATGAAGAAGAAGGCGAGGACACGCAAGGGACGGTTGCGCAGGAACTCCATCCAGAGGTCACTGACCTTCACGTCTTCTGTGGACTTCGCATCCATCACCACACGTTCCTTACACTGAGTGAAGCAGAACACAAGCAGGCAGAAACCGATAATGGCATAGATGGTCATCGTGGTGAACCATGCCGAGGGGTCTTTCGGGAGGCTGTCTGACGGTGCACCTGCAATCAGGGCAATGAACAGGGGCAGACCGGAGTTAACGGCCAGACCACCGAGGTTGGCCATGAACATACGGACTGACGTGAGGATGGTAATCTCGTTGGTATCGCGAGTCAGCGAAGAGTTCAGCGCTCCGTACGGCACATTGATAAACGTATAGAGCAACTGCATGGAGATATATGTCACGTAGGCATATATCAGCGACGGTGCAAAGCCATTGTAGAAGCAGAGGATGGCGAAGCCCGACAGCGGAATACCCACATAGAGCAGGTATGAGCGGTATTTACCGTAACGCGGGTTGCTCTTGTCAATCAGCGCACCCACAATGGGATCCCAAATGACGTTAGCCACGTTACCCACTAAGAACATGACGGCCACCGCTGACGGTGTAAGTCCGTAGATGTCGGTATAAAAGAACAGGAGGTAAGTGCAGATTACCTGAAAGATGAGGTTTTGTGCAAGGTCACCGGAACCGAAGCCGATACGTTGCACCCAGGAGAGTTTGTAGAAACCTTTCGTTTCTTGCGTTTCTAATGATGCCATTGTTGTTTAGGTTTTTTATGAATATTAATTTGGTGCAAAGTTACGCTTTTCTTCCCAAACCGACATTTTGACATGTTACAAAAACCTTTGTTTTTTGTAGCACAACAAAAGAAAATGTCAATTTTTGGCGGTTTCAACGAAACTTTTTGTTACTTTTGCACAAAAATCAGAAACTATGAAACGTCATTTCCTTTTTCTTCTTGTCTGTCTCCTCGCCATCATTGCCGAGGCTAAAGTGCAACTGCCACAGCTGTTCCAGTCGGGAATGGTGGTGCAGCGCAACAAACCTATCCCTGTCTGGGGTACTGCCGATGCTGGCGAACAAGTTACTGTCACCTTCCGCAAAAAGACTTACACCACCACAGCCGATGCCAATGGCCGGTGGCGTATCGATCTGCCCAAGCAGAAAGCCGGTGGACCGTACGTGTTGGATATCAATTCCGTCTCCTTCTCTGACGTCTGGGTCGGCGACGTGTGGCTCCTTTCAGGGCAGTCGAACATCGATGTCACCATCGAACGTGTCTATCCGCAGTATGTCAACGAAATAGATGCCTTCGACAACCAGCAGGTGCGCTTGTTCCGTGTCCAGAACGAGACGAACACCCACGGTCCACAGAACGATATCCGTCCGACCCGCATCAACTGGTTATCGCTGAACAAACAGAATGCGTGGCTCTTTTCTGCCGTAGGTTCGTTCCTTGGCAAGCGTATGCAGGAGCAAACTGGCGTGGCGCAGGGCATCATCGTCAACAGCTGGGGCGGTACGCCTATTGAGGCGTGGATCTCGGCCGACAGTCTTCAGCGCGATTATCCCATGCAAGCGGAAAAGACCCGTCTTTACGACAACCCCGACTTTGTACGTAGTCAGGCTCAGGCCAACGGCCAGGCGGACCGCCGCTGGAGCGAGCTGTTGGATGCTCGCGACTCCATCAGTCTCTTTACGGCATTGGACTATGATGACAGCCAGTGGCAGACCATCGACCAGGGCCAGTGGGGCTGGCGTGGTATGGGGAGCACGTGGCTCCGTCAGCATATATATATAGATAAGGTACACGCGGGAAAGCCTGCCCGTCTGTTGCTTGGTACGCTCTTCGACCAGGACGTCACCTACGTCAACGGCCAACAGGTGGGCCGTACCTACTACCAGTATCCGCCACGCCGCTACGACATTCCTGAGGGTCTGCTCCGCGAGGGTGACAATGTCATCACCGTACGCTTTATCGGTAAATATGGCATGGCACACTTCATTCCGGAGAAACCTTATATGCTTTGCTTCGGCGCTGACCGCTTCAGCCAGAACCCCATGCCGCAGGACGTTCTGCTCCTCAGCAGCCAGTGGAAGCACCACGACGGCGTTGCTATGCCGCCTTGTCCAAGTGGTGACGTGAGTCTCCAGAATATGGCTACCACGCTGTACAATGCCGTGCTCCATCCCTTGGCACCCTATGCCTTGAGTGGCGTGGTGTGGTATCAGGGTGAGTCGAACACAGGTAATCCGGCACCATACGCCGACTTGCTGAAGAAGATGATTGGGAACTGGCGCACCCTGTGGCAAGAGTCCACACTTCCTTTTTGTGTGGTACAGCTTGCCAACTACGACGGTCGTCAGCAAACGGGTAATCCACAGCCCATCACCCCACAGACTGCCCCCGTCAACAGCAACTGGGCTCGTCTGCGTGAGGCTCAGCGCACCGTAGCCGCCAACGATCCTTATACGGAGTTGGCCTGTATCATAGATCTGGGTGAGAAGGTGGACATCCATCCCTTGCGTAAGAAAGAGGTGGCCGAACGTATCAGTCTCTGCTTCGACCGGCTGGTCTTTGGCAAGAAGGTACAACTGTCGCCCTACCCTGTCAGCGCCGAATGCAAAGCCGCAGGCGATCAGCAAGGCTCTGAGGTCGTCATCACTTTCGACCAGCCTATCCAAGG